>Ga0214923_10000007_pt1 | contig 295831 bp, 341 predicted proteins | sample LL1510_MetaG_FD_177993 | JGI IMG/M metagenome (GOLD analysis project Ga0214923, IMG submission 177993) | Freshwater microbial communities from Lake Lanier, Atlanta, Georgia, United States - LL-1510 | ecosystem: Environmental > Aquatic > Freshwater > Lake | place: USA: Georgia | collected... | reverse complement strand
GACGAATAGGCAAAAAGCTGTCAATCTCATAATAAACAGCCAAATCACCCACCTTGTATTCATTAACCTTTACTACAACCTTCCAACCCTTAACGGTAGCCACTACAATAGCATCAGCACCCGGAATAGGTTGAATGTCAACAATCTTAACAACACTAGCCAATTTACGTTCAGTAGTCATTTTATCCTTTCAATTACTCCTTAAATCTACCATACGGTTTATACGAAGTCAACAAAAAACCCGACAGATTTCTCTGACGGGTTTCTCCACTTTTCCTACCACTTATCGGTTGGTGTTTCCAATGTTAACGAACGGTACAACACCACCTCCATTATATACCGGCAACTTACCATCCCACCTCTGAAGAGCTTCATACTGAACCAGTGCCGGGGTTAGAGACTGAGCCAAAACCAAGTTAGCCTTGGACTGTGCTTCTGCCTTAAGAGCAATACTACGTGCTTCACCCTCTGCCTTAGCAATGTTACTTTCCTTCTCACCACGGGCCTTTTCAATCACTTGATCCGCCTCAGCCTTACTTTGACGAACCTTGGTTTCAGCTTCAATAGCCTTTTGACTAGCCTCTAGGACTGCGTTGATACGGGTCTGAACACTCTGATCAACACGAAGACCACCATGGAAACTGATCAATTCAAACCTAAATCCCTTGGGACCAAGTTGTGCGTTAAGATTACTCTTAACATTGTCAAGAAGGTACTGCTTTCTCTCACCAAAGATATCACTAGCCTTCATGGTACTAGCAACACGGTTGAATGCGTTATTAATCTCATTTCGCATAAATCCATGAGTAATAATCTCTGGTGACTGACGGAATTCAACAAAGATCTGAGGAACTTTCTCTGCCACAAACGTATAAGCAAGAGCAATGTCAGCATTAACAACAGCACCTTCAATACTATTAAAGGTCACACTGTCATCACCGGGACTTTCCTTACTACCACGTTCACGATCCCACACAGCATTTTGCATAAAGGTTGGGAACTTGTAGATGTCCTCAGTGATGGGGTTGTAGAACACACCACCAGTAACCAACGGAAAATCATTGACTCCTTTCTGACTACCCCACTGGTTCACCTTAATACCAACATATCCCGGTTCAACCCGATCACAACCAGTAAAGGCGGCGATGGCGACGACACTAGCAATCAGACTAACGATTTTCTTATTCATTTTCTTTATTTTCAGTTTTGTTGATGTTCTTGACCAACTTGGTCACATCACTTTTTAAGATTAACAGCGTCCCAACGAAAAGTCCAGCAAAAAGTGCGGACCCGATAAGATTTGCAACGTCACTCTTTTGATTAATGAATATTACGGATGTGTTAAAAACGTAAGCACCCACCGTCAAAAGAACAAAATACTTTGCACAATACTTTACAATATTTTTATTACTAAACATATATTAATTCTCCTTGATATAAAGTTCTGGAACTTCTGAGGTTAATGGAATAACTACATCTTCCAAAGGTTCATCTGATTCAGATGCACCATAATGACCGTGGCTTGTGTTTGGAATAGGCAGATACTCAGTAGTCCAATGTTCACGACATTCCTTGGCAGTCTTCTTCAATGGAGGAAGTTCATTACCCTCCGTGTCATATACAATGATATACTGAAAACTATTATCATAGGTACTATCATTGTACTCACTATGAACTACCATAACCATTGTGGTTGCCTCAGGAGGATAATACTTCTTGGCAAACGCAATATGTTCACTATACTTTTGTGCATTAGGAACATAACCAAGTTTGGCTAAATCCTGTAATGTGGCTCTACGATATGTACTCATATATTAATAGTTTAGAACGTCCTCACGGGTAATAGATAGATGTTCATATTCATCACCATATAGGTCTTCATGGATACACTGAACATCACCAAAAAGTTCAATTAGTGATTCAAGCACTGGATTTGGTTTATATTCCTTCGTTGCATTATCCCACTCACGTTCAACTTCTTCACCTTCTACTACAATCTTGAGATCTTCATATCCAATATAGAATGAGGTTGCGCCACCATCGTTAAATTCGTGGTTATTAAGATACATCTCAATGCTGTCCAGTGTAGGATTATCAACAAAGATCTTCTTTAGTTCAGCCTTAAACTCATTCTGGAGTTCTGACTTAACTGTGTTGAGTTGATTCTTTAGCTCTTCAATTTTCTTAAGTGATTCTTTCATATGTTTTGTTTTATTAATCTCCAATTACATTTTTGATACTACCACCGAAAGTTTTAGAAGTCAAACCATTTTTAGCACGGGATTTACGACCTTCATCAATCTTGACAAAGCTAGGAGGATGTGAAATGCCATTCTGCATCCAACTCTTGAACTCCATTTCAGCCAGATAATCTTGTGCTGAAGGAATAAACTTATTAGCAAAGTCTTCCAAACAATGTTGTTCACCAATGTCCCGTACACTCACACTACGTCCATCACTATTGATAATGGTAGGAAAACGATGATCACTGGTTTCTGGTCCACTATTGGCAAATTTTACTCGTTCCAGAATATTACTAAGAAACCAACTATTGTGTGTTAGAGCACGATGTCGGTTATCCGCAATTGCACCCTTACTACAATCCATAAAAGCGTGTATGGGTTCATAATCTTCTGGTTTACCGCCGAATTTACGGACGGAACTTTGAGCGTGAATGTATGGTTTTGACATAACGAACTCAATCTACCACGGGTTTTATAGAAAGTCAACAAAAAATCCTCTCTTTTTACGGAGAGGATTTGTATTTTTAATGATGTTTATCATGCTTGATATGATTTTTATTCATCATTATCTTCTGAATCTCTGGAAATGACAACGGTTTACCGTGACCATCCCAACCAACATCCAGAATTTTATTGTCTGGATATTCTACTTGAGTGGTTGGATTGGTGTAGTGGCTATGTCCACTCAATTGCCAAGCATTCTTTTGCATTTGATTCCAAATTTGGTGGGGAAAATGATGTATAACAATCATATGACCATTTACGATCACTTCCTTGTAATAACCCAGATAAGTGAGTTTACCAATTGCATATGGATATACTTCCACATCCCTACCATATTGAGTTGTTACCGAATCTTCATAGACTCTACGAATACAACTATTATGGTTGCCCCAAATATAAGCAATGTTATTGCAGTTAATTCTACTAAGAATCGATTCAAATTCAGGCGGAGTAATATTCAGACAAAAATCACCAAGATGAAACAGTGTATCTTCTGGACGCACCACTTCATTGATCTTTGCAATCAAAGCATCATTGTGTTCATAACGGTTTTTATAACCACGGGCTTCATAAATAAAAGCCTTATCATGGTTAAAATGAGTATCACTGGTGAAATACACACGGTGATCATCATTATGAATAAGTTTTAGTGGTCTTTCAAACATAAATTATTTCATCAATACCTTCACTGGTAGAAGGTTCTTCATACTTTGTTAACATCTTATCAATAACCCAATCAGGTACAACTCTGCCACCTTCTTGACCTCTCTTTTGATTTCGTGTAATCAAACCAGCACGATCCATCTTGAAAACAAGAGCAATTACTTTTGCGCCATATTTCTTTGCGGTGTTGATGTAATCAGATCGTTCTCTACGGTTTACACTGGTTGCATCAACCAATACATTTTTACCATCTTTTAGAAATTCGTCAACCTTTCTTTTGATGTGACCAAAAACAAGTGGAGTCACCGTTTGATCTTCTTCACTTTTACCAAATACAGCTCGTAATTCATCACTACTTAGGTATTCAATGTCTTTTCCTTTAATAAAGTTCTTTGCGTATGTGGATTTACCGCTTCCAGGCAATCCAACGGCGATATAAATTGTACTCATGTTGTTACTGTAACATAAGTTGTTATAAAGTCAATAGAAAATTGTAAAGGAGGTGTAAAAGATGTTTGTTATGGGTATGTAATATGTTATGTATAGAGTGTAATCTATGGTGGTTACTAAACGAAAGGAAAATATATGTATAAGTATCTATTAGTATTAGCCGCAGCATTTACCCTAAATGCTCAAGAAGGTCCAAAAGGTCCACCTCCAGGTGAAGGCCGTCCTCCCCGTCCAAAGTTGACTGAGGAACAAAAGAAGCAACGTGCTGAATTAATTGCTAAATATGACGCAAACAAAGACGGTAAGTTGGACAAGGAAGAACGCACCAAGGTCAGTGATGATGATCGTAAGACTTTGAGAAGTTTTGGTCCACCACCAGGTGGTCCAAGAGGTCCAAAACATGATGGTCCATCAAAAGATGGTGATAGACCAACAAAACCAAAGAAGAACTAACAAACAAATAACCCCACTTTTAACGGTGGGGTTTTTTCTTATCTATTTTTTAATCTTGAAAGTAAAGTCTATTACTAAATCTTGATTTATTGACCACATTGTTAATTGTTCATGTATATATTGTAGATTTTCTCTTACTGTTTTTGACATTAAATCATCAATTATATCAATAATAGTGAATGTGGTTTCAATTTTTTTATCTCCGTTTGACAACATAGACATTTTTAATTTTTCTTCAAACTGTACATCATTACCAAAATTAGCTTTTAAAACTCTATGTAATTCTAATATATAAGTTTTTAAATCATCTACATCACTACCAGTAACAGTTGAAACTATGGTTAAATCATGTGTTGGTCTAAAACCAGGTGCAAAATCAATTTCATTTAAACACTCTTTTATCAATTGTTTCAATTGTGTCTTGGTCATATCAATATAAATATCCACTTAAAATAAAAAACCCCACTAAATTAATAGCGGGGTTATTGATTCAATATTTTATAAGTTTATTGTTCAAAAAATCCTCTAGCAGCCCATGATTTTTCACTCTTTTTAATTGCTGCGAGTAATATAAGTTTAGCTTTTTGATCGTTTTCAGAATACTTATCAAAGTATGGTTTAAGATCTTCATAGCCGCTTGTGTATTTGAATGTATCATTTTTTAGTTTATCTTCATTTTTTTCAAAATGATCACTTAAATACTTAAGTTTTCCTTCGTAACTTTTTAATTTAAATACTTGCCATTTAATTAAACCTATACTATGTATTAACTGAGTCATATCTGAACTAATAGCTTCAGCTGCAGAATTAATTTCTCTGGATGGTGCTTCTAGTTTATCTTTTTCTTGTCGGGCTTTATAATTTCTTTCTGATTCTTCTTTATCTCTCTCTAACCATCTTTTAAACGCAGCTTTGTCAAAATTATCGTGTCCGTAAATTTGTCTATCCTTATCTGGATTTAATTCATCCGTTGTTTCCCAATCTTTTTTACCGTCTTGTTTAATTTGATTTAAATATCTTACTAAATCATAACCGTTAACTCCCATATTTCTAGCAACACCTGCTACAGTTTTATTGAATTGATTTCTTTTTTCTTCTTCGGGATCGTAATTTCGTGCAGGTCTATATGATGATGGTTGTTTTATTCCTGTTAGTCCATCAGGATCCCAATCAGGTCTTTCACCTGGATCTCTCATAGCCCAATCAAGATGCGCAGGGTCACCATATGCTTCATTTATATTTAAGTGTTCGTGAAGCAATTTAAGATGCTTTTGAAATGTTTCGTTTAGTTTATCACTCATATGTTTAAAATTTTTCCTTTGTGTTAAATATAAATATATACAAAAAATAAAAACCCCACTAAATTAATAGTGGGGGTTATTGATTAATATTTTAAATTACAATTTATTGTATGTTATTGATGTCTACATTTTCATTTAAATTCAACTTCTTGTGAAGAAGAGTCAAATGTCTTTGAAATGTTTCATTGACCATTTTTTCAGTAACTTTATCAGGTAAGAAATTAATTTCACCTTTTTCTAATGCATCTTCATATCCTGGTGCTTTATCAGTTTGAGGCATATGACTTCTTGGTGTATCAGTAGCAGGCTTACTATTACCTATTAAAGCTGCAGCATTATCAGAAATATACAATGAAACTGTTTTTGCAAATGGATCTACATACTTCAATGTTTTTGAATTTAATGTTGTTTCTGGATCAATCAAATCTAGTTGTTCCGCTTCATTTAAGTTTGGATTTATAAGATTACTATGTTTTTTGTATACATCTAAAAATGCTTTGTTATGTGGTAAAACTAATATTTCATAAATATATTGATATACTTCATTTCTATTTGATTCAAATAAATTTTTACCGGATTTATTTTCAGTTGGAGAATTTTTTAACATTTTAGCAATTGCTAAATGAAACGCTTTTAATGCCATTGAAGGATCATTTTTTAAAGCCGGACATTCAAAATTCAAACAAAATACTGTTGCGGTTTTGTTAGCACAATAAATTTTACTCCATCTATGATGTCCATCTATTATATATTTATTATTAAAAATTACTATTGGTACTTCACCTGTTTTTGCTTTTAATTTGACATTTTTGCCTTTTAACATATTATCAAGTTCTTCTAATTGAACACTTTCATTGTATGTTGCTTTTATCAAATCATTTAAACTATTACCAAATCCAATTTCCCTCTGTGTAGGTGATAATGTGGTAACCAATGGCGAAACTTGTGTTACTTCAAAACCTTCATCATTTATTTTATCACCCAATCCTGCACTTATAAATGCATGAAATTTAGGATCTGAAAATTTTTTTCCATATTTATCTACGAAATCTTTAACTGACATCTTTTGAAAATTATTCCAAAACTCATCCTTGACTTCAGAACTAAGATCATTAGTTGACTGTGTATCACCACTTAAAGGTAATTCATATTGACCTGCTTCATTAAGTTTCTTTTTAAGAAGTCCTAAATGTTTTTGAAATGTTTCATTAAGTAGTTTACTCATATCATTATAAATATATACAAAAAATAAAAAACCCCCACTAAATTAATAGTGGGGGTCATTGTTAGTTCTTTAAATGATTACTTCTTACAAATAAACGATGTATATACATTTTCTGCACGCTGCAACGCATCGTGTAATGGAATATCACCGATATATTCAAGTGATTTACCACTTTTTTCGGCGTTGTATTGAGCTAACTCTTTTTTGGTAGCCCACTCTTCTCTGGTAATACCGATCATTTCTTTTAGAATTTCCCAACGCAATTCGTAGGGAGTTTTATTATTATCTGCCATATTTTTCCTTTGTGTTTGTGTGTTATGATAGCCACTATTGACTATCATACATACATATGCAAGAAAAAACCCTACCAATTTATTTTAATTAGTAGGGTATTGTTTTAGTTTTTCAATACTTGAAATAGTAACTTCTTATATTCTTCTTTGCCTAACGACTTACCATCAAGCAACTTGAACAAAAATGAAGCTCTATTAGTATTACCATAAGCTGAAATTACTTGTTCAGCCTGTAACTTACGAGTAGGTAGAGTCTTGAGTCTGTTATTCACAAATTCATTCATACCAACCACAATCATATCCACTTCCTTCTTAGCATCACAAATACGGCTAATCATACCACGGCACTGTTCAGCCAATTCGTAATCAAAGGTGGTAAAGATATAACTATAGAAAGTCTGATAGTCAGGCATACTCTGTTCCAACCATACATCTATAACCTTCTCAATGTTTGACAACTCGCTCTTCATATGATGTAGAGCAAGATACCAAGCACCCTTTACCTTGTGAAGCATTTGGTCATTCTTTGAATAAACAACTACACCTTCCTTACCTCTCCATTGGTCAACATCCTTTAACAGATCTTGAACATCAGAAAAAGTATAGGTAGGAGGACGATCAAATCCATACTTCTTAGCCATAGCGTCCAACATATCTTGTTGTGCAAGTGAATAGTTGATGTGGTTAATAAACCCAATCAATCTCCAAGAAGGTTCATCACCGTAGTTCAAAACAATCTTGTTGATAGGAGACAACCACTCAAAAAGCACTGAATAATCCCAAGTATCATTGTTATCAGCCAACTTGGATAAAATAGTGTTCTTGAAAATTTCAAGTTCATGACCATTAGCCATAGTAGAAGCATCAACAGTTCCACGGGTACGTAGAATATATTGACCATTATACTTACTAACAATCAACAATGAACCATCAAGCTTTTCAACAACGGTGCAATGCTTCAATGAATTAGGAACAGGAAAGTGATCAGGATTCTCACCCCAGTTGGTAAACTTAGGAAAACCTGCACTGATAACTTCACCTGCATAATTCACAATTACACTACGCATATGCTTGTTGTCTTGATGCCATTTAGTGCCAATATGTTGGGGCTGAATCAACTGGACAATTTCACCATTAAGTGAATGTTCATGCACCATAAATTGGGTGAGGTCAACCTTTTGAATGTCAATCTTCATACAATCAATTTACCATGACTTTAAAGAAAGTCAAGGTTCATCTTCAGCATTTACGCCACATTCTTTGCAACTATCAAATAGTAGAAACAAAGGCAGTTTTTCTTCCATTTTTTCTTTGCTTCCAAAGTGTTCTGTAAGAACTTCATCTGCTTTGTTATGATCTTCCCAACCCTTCCATTTTTTATCACCGGGAGTGCCACCCAATTCTAAATAATTACACCAAGGAAATTCTACACCATTGATGTTCTTACAATCATAATAAGGACATTGTTTTACCTTACCACGATAGTTGTTACTTTCACTTGGAACTTCAATCCAAGTATAACAATAATCTCCATTGGGAATTATGGATGTATCCTTAACGTTCATTCTATCCAATTTGTAATGCATCAACAGCATTAGCTTTAACTTCTTCATTAAAGATGGATGAAACATCCTCATGTTTACCATAGTACCATTCATCATAGTAGTTAAGCACAAGATTGAGCGTTTCAAATGTGTCTACATCATTGTATCCACCTTCATAACCACGAACAACCACCCGTAAATCCTGCGGGTAATTCTTTAATTGTTCAATCAATTGTCCTACATTCATATTAGTCAACAAAAGTTACATTTTCAAACCCAACAATATAACCACCGTATTTCTTAGGATTATCACTAACAGTTACTTGATAAGTTTCTGGCTTAATTCCAGTAATGTAGTGATTCTCATACTTACGAAAACCTTGTTTTGCATTAACCTTCTTACCAACTACATCATCTGGAATGGTCAAGAAGTTTTCCTTAACCCATTGACTCAACATTTCTCGTTCAAGTGAACTCTTGACAAAAAGAACATCATCCAGAATATGGACAAGTTCACTATCAGGCTCAACATACACATAGTCCTTCAAATGTTGAGCAAGTGCAAATCCATCCAAATCATATTGACCAAGACATTCAATAATATCATTTTCATATGTTGAACGAGGTTCATCAATATCATTATCACTATTCCACTTCTGGTAACTATCCACCAGATGTTTGAAACGAGGATTTTCACGGTTGATGTTTTTTACATCAAAAACAGGACGTTTCACGACATCACCAAGCTTCATATAGGTTTGTTCATTCATAAGTCTAGATTACCACACACTTTATAACAAGTCAAGACACTTTTGGAAGTTTGTAGTCTGGAATTTGACCGGGAAACCAAAAAAAGTCTTCATCAAAGCTATAGAAAAATGTCTGATTAGTTGCAGGATTGTACGTTTCAATCACTGTTCTATCATTTAATTGACGCTGTTTACCCCTAAATTCCATATATGGATATTTATTTTTCAACTCTTCTGGAACGTGTACGTTCATAATAACCTGGAAAATTACGTTCAATATTTGATTCAATTATCTTAGACGCTTTAGAATCTAAGATTTCAGCACCACAAGTATCACACCGTTGAATTGTTACATCTTTAGTTACAAGACTTCTTCCCCCGCTTAATTGTGAGAAATAATTGACATTTACATCTTTGTATGTACCAGTCTCACATTCAAAACATTGTGATGGTCTAATATTCATTTTTCAGCAATCCAATCATGAAATCGTTGTGGTAAAAACATATACGCAACAATCAATCCAATAGAAATAATTGTAGGTGATACATCCACTTTAAATGACTTATAAAGCAATATACTTGTACCCAACGATAGTGCCAAATTAATAAAAAATACTAAAAATAATTTCATAGAAATAATGCTTGAATACTCTTCAACTTACGATTCAATTCCTCATTATGTTTTTCTAACGCTTCAATCTTTTGCATCAACCTAGCATTTTCTTTGTGTAAAGTGTGAAGTTGATCCATTAAATCTCTTAGAATATCTGTATTTGATTCAAATTCCATAAACTTAGTCTACCTTTCCATATACGGTTTCAACATCAATATAATAATTAGGCAATCCATAAGGACGAATAGTAAACTTCCAAGTCTTTTCACGGTCCTTGAAATTATAACCACTGATATAACCAATACCACGGTTAGTGTTTACCTTGTCGCCAAAACGATAAGGAAGAGGATTTTCAGCCAGTACCTTAGCGAACAGTTCGTTATTGTTGATCATATGAACAGACTATCACACTTTTTTTAAATGTCAAACACTTTTCCGTCAAAATATGCTTTACATCCCAAAATTCTATCAATTGTATGAATTTCTATTCCAGATTCATTGAACATTGTGAAAGTAGCATTGTCATGTCCTTTCCATTGTTCTCTTTGTGTTGAATTACACAAATCATTGAATTGTTGGTGTATATAAACACATTTGATACCACTTTGAATTATACCCCTAGCACAATCAGCACATGGCAAAGCATTGGTGTATAATATCGATCCGTTTGTATCAATGCCATATTTAGCAGCAGCATAAATCGCATTGCGTTCACCGTGTTCATACCATTTGTATTTTTCTGGTCTTTCATGTCGTAATTCATTTTTATCATCTACTCCAATAGGAATACCATTGTATCCTGTTGAAATGATTCGTTTATCTTTTACAATAAGAGCACCAATCTTAGTTTTGGGATCTTTGGATTTACTTGCAACCCAATAAACTCCTTGCAAAAACCATTCGTTCCAATCTGGAGGTGTATAATTTAATCCCATAGTTGTTGATAATATTTTACGAACAATTGCATTCCTTTTTTACGACGTTCTTCTAGTTCTTCATTTTTCTTCAGATATTCAGCCCAAGCTTGTTTTTGTTCTGGTGTTTTTTCACGGTTAATATTTTTAAAGTAATCATCCATGTTACCAAGACGCACATACATAACCGGAGGCATTGGATTGAACTTTTCTTCATCATGCATATATTCAAATGTCCAAATCAGTTCATCCAAGATTTGGTGCCACTGTTCATATGTAATATCAGGTGGATGTGTATGAACATTGATTTTCTTGAAATGTTTTAGTCTGGGTAGAATAAAATTCGTAAATGTCCAGTCCAAACTCCAACATTCACTATCACTTACACCATAACGAATTCGTTGATAGGTACTAATAATCCATCGTTTTACATCATAATATCTGTAATAGATACGCCATCCATAGGCAAGGTGGTCCAATATCCAATCACCATACTTATTGGTTCTGTACCAAGGTTTCAATTCAGTAGCTTCAGCTTTTTCTAAGCTTTCGTTGATTTTTTTAGCGTCAAGATCCATATATTTAGACTATACTATAAAATATTAAAATGTCAAATTAAAAGAACTATTAAAGATTACATTTGATATTTATATAAGTGAACTAAAACCTATGAAAAAGCAAAAATCTAAAATTGTGGACGGAATCTTTTATGGAATTGAAGTTACAATTGAAGATGAAAAGTTAATTAAGGTTCATAACAGAGACGGTACCAAATTCAAGGATATCAAACCTCAAATTGACAGAATTGCACAATACTTAATTGACGAAGGTTTTGTAAAAGATTTAATTCCAATGGTAAAAGTAATAATGTATTAATTACTTCTTACTGTCTTCCCAATCACGAAACATCATATTTCCAAGGAGATATGCTTGTTTTTCAGCTTTTCTCAATTCAGTATCATTTTGAGCATAATGAGTATCACCAGATTCATTTTCACCAATACCATACATATTGTTTTCATGTTGATACAAATGAACACATTCATGTGCAAATGATCTAAGTATATCTTTTGGATGACGATCTAGAATGAATAAAGTAATACTTTTGTCTGCTGGATTGTAGTAAGCAGTTTTACCCAAGATATTGTTTGAATTGTCTTGATCTTTTTTCAAGATTATCTTAGGGGTTGTTTGCAAATTCAATTTATTCTTTATTACCGCAAATAATTCGGGTAACAATGTCATAAATTCTTTCTTTATATCAGCATCCATATCTATAAATATAAATAAAAAACCCCACAGACATTAAAATCTGTAGGGGTTATACTCTACTTATATTACAATTAAATCAATTGAATCTTATTCTTCAATTCCTCTGGAATAAAACAATCATTAACTGTATGACACTTGACACAGTAAAATGTAGCAATAGGAAGATATGAATCTTTTGGTTGTCCAGTAAGTAAAGCACTTACCTTTCGTAAAAACATTCCTTCACTAAACACATTACCTTTACAAGTATCACATACAACTTCACTGGTGTCTTTTACACTTAGTTTCTGTTGCGGTCTCTGTCCTTCTGTTGATCCAAACATAACTATAAATTAGGCTACAGTAGTTGGATCGTTATCACTAGCAGCTTCCAAACGAGCAGCTTGTGAATTTACCAAATCAGCAGCAGCTTGTAGTGCTTCTTCGGTTGGATGTGGAGTGTTCAATACTGTTACTGCAGTATCAGTTGCGGTAGTCAAACGATTCAATGCGTCTTGTAGATTAGTTAGTGCTGACATAATATTATTTAACCTTTCAATTTGTTGTTTATTACTCTCCAAAACAGCCATCAATAATTCCTTATTATGACACTCATCACAACCAAACTTATTAATAACTGTTTTAAAAAACTTTTTTATCATACTCATATATAGTATTTATCCATTCAAAACTTTATTACATCCCCGTGACAAAGAAAGAATCTCATCAAGACTCTCTCTCACTCTAATCGGATGCGTCAAATTATTCTTGGTAAAAATTAAACTGTGAACTTTAGATTGTTCTACATTAATTACCATATCCAAATTAATTAATTGTGGATTATATTTTCTATTGTTCTGATTTTCCATATCATCATGACCAGGATCCAATACCGATAGTTTTACAAAGTGTGCCATATAGTTTATATTTATTAATTGTTATTAAATACTAACACGATTTGAACTTTTGTCAATATTTATATGCCGAAAGGAATTTTATAATTTATGGCAGTAACAATCAATTACAATGTTGACAGTATACAATGTTATACTCAATACGATCAATATACAGATGTAGTAGTTAAAGTAGGATGGAGTTGTATCGGTTCTGGTATAGCTCAAGTAGGACCACAAAGTGGAAGCGAAGTAAAAACATACTACCCAAATACTACAGAATTAACATTAAATAGTGGATCATGGGATAGTGGTAGCTTTGTTCCATTCAGCCAACTAACAAATCAAATTGTTATGGGATGGGTATTTGGACAAATCGGATCTCAAAAAGATGCAATCGATAATTATGTTACCGATCAAGTTCAACAAATGATCAATCCTACAATCGTAAACTTACCTCTACCATGGCAATCAACTGGTAGTGTACAACCTTAATTTAATAAAATAATATGAGCGCAACAATTAATTGGAGAGTGGGAACATTAGAATGTTATCCTACATATGAACAAAACACAGATGTAGTATTTACAGTTCATTGGGACTGCGTTGGTTCCGAAACAGTAAATAATATCACATATAATGGTAGAGTTTATGGCGCAACAGGAGTAACATATCATTCTGGTTCACAATTTACTCCTTATAACCAATTAACTCAAGATCAAGTTCTTGGATGGGTTTGGGATTCGATGGGTACTGAACAAAAAAATAGTTACGAAACCAATGTTCAAAATCAAATTGATAATCAAATCAATCCACCAGTAGTAATTCTACCTCTACCTTGGTTGCCACCTTCAATTGTACAACAACCAGCTAATCAAGCAGTTCCAACTGGTTCATCATTAACATTTACTGTGGTTGCAAGTGGTCCATCAGATCTATCTTACCAATGGACTAAAGATGGTACAAATATAGTTGATGCTACTAATTCAACTTATACAATTGCAAGTGTTCAAGAAAGTGACGCAGGTTCTTATACAGTTATCGTTTCTGGAAACAACGGTCAAACCGTAACAAGCAATCCAGCAACATTAACAATCATGTCTCCTACACCACCAGATCCAATCAATCCTTAATCATATAAAGCAATAAACCCCGTCAAATTAATGACGGGGTTTTTTATTGAATAATTTTAACGATTTTCAATTAGTTCATTTATATTTATAAATGTAAAATATAACTTTATTGAACTATGAATGAATCTGATTTGACATTAATGATTGAACAAGGACTATCAACGCATCAAATTGCAAAAAGTATAGGAAAAGGACAAACCACAGTCAGGCATTGGTTGAAAAAATTTGGATTAAAAACAAAACCAATATATAAAACTAGAAAAAAAGAAATTATTAAAAATGAAAATGGAATTGAATTGAAAATATGTCCAAAATGTAAATCTCAAAAAGAATTAAACAAAAATAATTTCTATATAAGTTCAAATGGAAAAATACATAGTTGGTGTAAAAAATGTAATGATGAAATTGCTTATAAAAAGCAAAAAGAATTAAAGGAAAAATGTGTTGATATGAAAGGCGGTAAATGTGTTTTTTGTGGTTATAATAAATACATAGGATCATTGGATTTTCATCATACCAATCCAAACGAAAAAGAATATTCTATTTCCGATTTAAGAACATATTCTTTTGACAAATTAAAAACTGAACTTGACAAGTGTATTCTTGTATGCAGAAACTGTCATGGAGAATTACACGGTGGATTAATTAATCTTTAAAGATGGTGGATCAAACCGGACTTGAACCGATAACCCAAGAATTATTTCCTACTTATACTTTTAGTTTATAAGCAGAGAAAGAGTTCTTCGCTCTAACCAATTGAGCTATTGATCCATATTTAAAATGGTGGCTCCGTAGGGAATTGAACCCTATCAGCACCCAAATCTAGGGATTATACAGATTATAAGTCTGCCCATGCACCATACATCACAGAGCCATTACTAAAATGGAGCGGGTCCGAACTTTGCATTTCGCCTTTTAGTCTGGTAGACTAACGTGCTCTCTTTACACTTGACCCGCATATTAAATCAAAATAGGAAGGACTAATGATTACCTCCAAGTTTCTTAATCATGACTGGTTATTCATCCACAGTCCACACGGGTAATTACTCCTTGTGTTGATGACTGATGGGATTTTGTTTTCCCCACAACGGGCTACGATTTATCATTTAAATTTTAGCTACGGTCCCGATACGCTCAAATTTGAGGTTGAACGACCTCAAATTCTCCATAGACTTACCCTCCATGATTCTTACTCCAACCAATATACAACGTTTTTCAACGCCATATATTGTGCGTTACAACTAAACTAATTGTTGTTCCGCCACTATCTTAAATTGTTAAAGAACTATCAAAAAATGGTAGGCAAGGTGGGATTCGAACCCACAGCGTTTCTAATGTAAGGGATTTTAAGTCCCTTGCGGTTCTCCAATTTCGCCACTTGCCCACTAAAAGTTTTTAAAGAACCATCACTTACTACTCTTTCATCTTACCACATCATTCTTTGTTGTCAACTGGTTTTTCAAAATTTTACATCTTTCATAATTTTCACCAGAAGCAGACATTCCAACTGAAATTAAAGTTTGTCTTATGTTTTTTGTTTTTAATTGTTCTATCAAAACATCATCAGATATTTTCTTTTCACCATTTCTAAAAGTTTTATTAATGTTTCTCCCTTTATATGTAGGAGTAAAACTATGACAATTAGAACAAATCAATCTTAAATTTTCTTTTCTGTTATCTCTTTCATTGCCATTTATATGGTCAAGTTCTAAATTTACTGGTTTGATTTTGTTTTCAAACGGGTCATACCACTCTTTAATAGAACATAATTCACATTTATGTATATAATTTGGATTTGACTTCAATCTGTTTTTTACTACAACGTTTGAAACATTACTATTTTCAGTAAAAATAATTTCATCAGAATATTTGTTTCTTATTCTTTTGTCTTGATAAGAATTTTTACCTCTACACCACGCTTGTCCAGTAAAGTGACTAATATCTAGTCCAAGATTTTTAATCTCGTTCTTAATACGACTTTGCATTGAACCACTTTGCTTCAGTCTTAACTTTTTTAAAACTTCAGCGTATGATATAGATGTTTTTGTTGCAATTGTTAACTCTTGTATATCTATCTTTTTCATACTAATAAGTAGTATTTTGGAAGACATAAATACAAATTACTTTGCGTCTACTAATTTTCAATGAACAATAAAAATGGTGGGTATGGAGGGACTTGAACCCCCACGGATTTCTCCACAGCATTTTGAGTGCTGCATGGCTGCCATTACATCACACACCCGTAAAATGTGATCGTGGTGGGACTGGAATACCCACAACTAGTTTCAAGGTTGGTTAGACTATATCTAGCACCCGTCTGATGGACACAATTTGCTTCAACTACACTTGGAAACCACTCCAAGTAACGTAACTTTGTGCTACCCATCATCCGTATGTCTAATTCCATTACACGATCAAAAATGGTAGCCTCATGCAGAATCGAACTGCCCAGAACGCCAATCGAGCGATTATAGAGATTATAAGTCTCCCCATGCACCTTACATCTTGAGGCCACTAAATGGTAGCGGGGGGAGGATTTGAACCTCCGAGGCCAAATGGCACTACGTTATGAGCGTAGCCAGATACCAGACTTCTGACACCCCGCAAATTGTTTTGTTAAAGAACTAACTAAAAATCCGAGTGGTTTTATCTTCAAAACCACTGAAAATGTAACCAGCTATCTACTGGTCGAGAGATCATTTATTATAGAAGCTCTGATCAAACACTGTTGAGTTTTTAATCTAAGGTAACGGACTCAACTAACCTTAAAATCATCTTATCACACATTGATGTTTTGTCAACATCTAAAATCGTCGCCCGCTACTAGCAAGTTTCCCTTTAGAGGAGGTTTCTTTCCGTGTTGCGTATTGATCGGATATTCTCCGGGCGTAAATGGTAGCTGGTATGGGTGCTGCCCCCACTTAACAAACCTTATGAGGATTCGTCGTTTGCTGAAACCCCAGCCATTCAAATGGTTGCTGAAGCATAGGAATCGCACCTACTTAATGAATGGTTATGAGCCACCCCCAGATCTAACCTGCCGCCAGCTATTGAATTTTAAAGAACTATATAAATTGTGTTGGGTGTGTTTATTGAATACTTTGTCCACCCAACAAACAAAGTATACCATGACTCATCCCCGCAACCAAGAAGTTTTTTAAGAGAACTTCCAACTCTAGGGGTGTTTTGGTTATTTACCCTCCACCATTCCGTTTCTTTTAAGCAACGGACAAACAAAATGGTAGCGTTAAGGGGAATCGAACCCCTCTTACCGGAGTGAAAGTCCAGTGTCCTAGCCGATAGACGATAACGCCATTAAATGGTGGGACCGGACGGACTTGAACCGTCAACCAATTCGTTAAAAGCGAACTGCTCTGCCAATTGAGCTACAATCCCATAAATTTTAAAGAACTAAATTGTTTAGTGTTTTATTTAAATCTTCAAATTCACTTATATAATTAATATGTTTACTTTGATGATTTTTACTTTCATTAAATCTAATGCTAAATGCTTTAGTATTCTTACAAGCTAATTTAGCAGGTACAAAAATTACTTTATCTAAAGTAGGTAAGTAAATACTGAACAAATCTATATCAAGTTCTGTATACTTGTATCTATACCCATTTGGTCCACTTTTTTGTAAGTTTAAAGTTACTTTTCCATTTGAATCCGTAATGTATTTAACTTGAAGTTTAATTAATTTATTCTTTACCTCAACTATCATATCTATTTTAGAGTAATCTCCAACTTCAGTAAATACATTATATCCAAGTTTATGTAATTCTTTGAGAGTTGCAGAAAATCCTAAATTGCCTTTTTGTTTACTATGTTCCATATAGAATATATATTATACATTATAAGCAAAAGATTAGTAATCCTTTACTTTCATATTTTTATTTTAAAGAACTTACTACTTTTTTATCTTACCACGATTTATTCTTTTGTCAACAGTAATTTGTTTCTTTCGTTGGTGACCCCCTTTGATTAAAGGTCAAGGCAGTTCCGCCATACGAAGATGTTCTAGAGGAGTGCTTCTCCCACCATGCTGAAAGAACAAATTACTTACTACTTCTTTATCTTACCGCAAATTTTCAAAGAATCAACTTCTTTTTTAGAGAAGTTTGAACATATAAATATATACAAATTTATAAATATGTTCAAAAAATGGTATCCCCACCAGGAATCGAACCTGGATCATCTGCTTAGAAGGCAGATGCTCTATCCGTTTGAGCTATAGGGACATTATGATTTAAAGAACATGATCAATTTACCATTGAAACTGATCGTAGTCAACACTTTTTTTAAAAAACTGGAGTGAATGACTTGTTTGGTACTTCAAGTAGGACATCTCCGTTGTCTAGTACCAGATTGACTTTATCTTCGCAGATGGTTTCAATTTTGTCAACATTAAAAACATCATTGCGGTGGAGATATTTTGGCCAAACTTCTTGGAGTTTGGTTTTGTCAATGTCTACATCAATATTTTTTAACATTTTGATTTTCATATGGTTATGATAGTTTGACGGTTAATTTTGTCAATAAAAAAGTCTGAGTAAGTTTTATCCTACTCAGACTTAGAAATTTTTTATTGTATTCTAGTGTTATTTATTTAGTGTGAGTAGGTATTTGAGTTTTTGTAATTCGCCCAACATTTCATCTCTTATGTTTAATAAGTTTGTGTCTTTTTCACTTAGACCTTTAGGCAATTCAACAATGAGGAATGTTATATATTCTTCAATGAATTTCTCTGGATCTTTATCAGTGATGTTAGATGATACTGCTTTGAATCCTTCTTTATTCATTATTCTTGAATATTTACCCATGAATTCTTCAATGAATTGGTCAATCAATCCTGTGAATTCATCATAAGCACCACCGAAAGCTTGGTGTTGTGCATAGCTGTCAGTTTGCCAATGGTAAACCTTCAATTGATTATGTAGAGTTAAGAATTTAGTTATTAAGTCCATATACTATAATTATCTGTGATATAAGATTTCTTTCTTTTTTAATTCATCTTTTTTATTATTTACGAATTGTACTACTTCGTTTGATTGTTTAATCTTGAATTGTTCTATATCGTTTAACTGTTCTTTTAATTCTTCTATTTTCTTACCTTTTTTTTCCATTACAACTTTATATAAATCTTCGTCGTCAATTTTGTTTAATTGTTTGGATGTTGTTTGTAGTTTTACATTCAATTCGTTTTGTAATATATTAAGAGAATTGTCTGTTTTTATATCTTTGAATAAAAGATAACCAATAAAAATACCAATAGTTGGCAAACAAATGCTATATGATATGAATGTAATCCATTCTTTTTTAGTAAGAACAGGCAACATTATTTTCTTTTTTACTGGTGGTGGCTCTTCTGCAATTTTATTACTTAAAGATACTTTGCCCATATAACAGTTACTATTTTATAAATTAATATTTTACAGACCATCTTTTTGTTGCGCCTGGATCAATTGGTTTCATTTGATTGGCTTGATGTTGTTGTGCCAATTTATCAACCAATGCGTCAACTCTGGCTTGTTGTTGTGCTTGTCTTTGTTCTGCAGCAAGTTGATTTGCTTCAATTTGACCTGCACTCATGCCTGGGTTATTTGACATAACTCCGATTGGTTTCAAACTAACAATTCCTCCGATTTGTCTCATATAATATTCCTTTGTTATACATAAATAGGATTTATAATTGTTTTTATACTAAATTTAATATTATATATTTGAGTATGGAAAATCAACCGTTACAACCCAAAAGCGTTAAAAAGACATATAGAATAGTAACTACATTTGAATTGGATGTACCAGATGAAAACTATATGATAGTAACCCACGAAAGAAATGGATTGAGCAGAGATTTGATAGGATATGCACTATCTTGTCAACGATTGACTGTGTATAGTAGTGAACACCCTAAATTGGGTAGATTTAGAAGAAAGCCTGAAAATATTAAATGTGTGTTTGAAAGATGTGATGAGAACTTAGATTACATAATTTAAGTTATATTCTTTAACTAATCGGTTGATATTATTTTCAATCATTACAATATAGTTACTGGATGTGTACTCATATAACGCATAAAATTTACTATCAAGCAATGGTTTAACCAATTTATACCAAAATCCTGGTGTTTTGCTTATCAAATCTTGCAATCCATTGTACATATTCAAATTGTGATATTTCTGAAATTCATCAAATTCTTGATACAATTTACTTAATTTTTCTACATATTGTTCATCACCCATTTGACTCAACCAATCACCCAAAGCAACACAAGCACCAACATGGTCTATTTCTAAATTCTCTACCTTTTTAAAATAATCCGTTACCATTATTAAATTACAAATTCTACTCTTTTCTTCTTCAGTTAATATACCGTCAAAATTATTACCTATAAAGTGACATCCTCTTTCTACATGTGTATTAATATATTGTGCCCCCGTTCCATTTTCATCTTCTTTTAACTTTAAAAATCCTATATCATGATACATTGTAGCAACAACACCGCAAAAGAAATCTTGTTCATTTAATTTAATGATATTTTTATTGACAATACTAACATATACATCAAGAAATACAGATGTACTCGTTAAAAAATGATACAAATCGTGATATTTTGTTTCTAGTCTATGATATTTGTCATCACCATAATTACAAATGTTAATCAAGTAATCGTAAAGTACTAATAATCTTTCATCGTGTTTGTTGAATAGTTGTAATGATGTATTTTTAATACTTCTTGGTGTTGCGAATTTCATAATTTGTTACTTGAGTTTAACGGGTTGATATACTTTTACATATATTTCTTTTCCTTTTACCTTCACTGTGTCAATATAATTATAATCAATTGACTCTTTTGTTTTATTATAAACAGATTCACTTACTAAAATTGTTGTATTGTATTGTTTATTTGACGCTTCTAATCTTGATGCCAAATTAACAGGATCACCAGTAACAGTATAATTGATACGGTTTGTCGAACCAATATTACCGACAATAACTTCACCAGAATTGATACCTATTCTGGTTTTGAATGTAAATTTCTTACCTTCAGTTTTCCATTTTTGATTCAATTTATTAATTTCTTTGACAATTTCCATTGCAGTTTTGACCGCAATAAATTCATGGTTTTCAACTTTACTTGGTGCATTCCAAAATGACATTACAGCGTCACCAATGAATTTATCAACAGTTGCACCACTTTCTTCCAAACAATGTACATAGATATCAAAATATTCATTTAATGCAGTTACAACTTCTTGAGTATCATTGTTTTCAGATATACTTGTAAATCCTTCAATGTCACTAAATAGTATTGTTACATATTCTTTTTCCCCACCAATTTTTGCATCCTTACCTTGACTTATCAATTGTTTTACAACCTTGTCAGGTACATACTTTGAAAATGATCTTAAACCAGTTTTTACCTTATCAGTTGCGTCAATCATATCATTTACTTCACTGATACTACTCTTAAAATCAATATGTTCATCTACATCCAAATCTTTTAACTTGAGAATTTCATCTCTTAACTTATTAAGTGGTCTTCTAATCATATTTGTTATCCAACATATGATTGGAAATATAACAATTAACAATGTAAAAAATGCACAAGTAAACTTCTTTTTATAATTTGATATATACTTTTCAACATCAACTGACTTGATATCACTGCAAACTGCATATATGATTTTACCGTTTTTAAATATTGGTTTATATGCGGATAAAAATGTACCCCACTTGTCTGTATAATATTCTTTCTCAAATGTTACACCTTCAACTGGATTGTTAAATAATTCTTTCAATCCATCACCCGCATCATCATATATTTCACCCAATTTAGCTTGTTCGGATACATCATCACCACAATCTATTATATAAGTGATATTTGTACCCGTTTGTCTTACAATATAAACAAATTTAATATCTTCTACTTCTTTCTTTATTTCTTTGATAGACTTTCTGTAATTGATAAATACTTCGCTTTTTTCTTGTTCATATTCAGTTAACTTTTCAATTTCATTTGGGTCAAGAATACTGCTACAAATATTCACCGAGGTATTTAAACTTCTTTTCAAACTATTCTTTGCAATATCTTCAATTGCAAATATTAACAAAAAGAAATATACCATACTTACCAACACTAAAATGAATAGTGTGCTGGTAGATAATGCGAATCTCAAATTGAATTTAAGAAATTTCATAGGGATAATTTGATTCCAAATGAATAAGTGTATACGATACTATCGTCAGGTGAACTAAAAGGTTTATCAACTTCTGTAACAGTAAACAATGTAAAATTCTTATTTACATTGTAATCCAAACCAAATACTATACCATAATAACCATATCTTACATCATAGTCTGCAGTACCAATCACTGGTCTTACATTCAAATGCAGCTTTTCATTAAAATCTTTGTTATAATCAAAGCTTATTGTTGCTCTAGGTGTATTATTGTATGTTATCATACTAAAATATAATGTTGGTGATACTATCCAATCATAAGTTAATGATGCGTATGGTTCAAAATAATGGTCACCTGCACTGTAATAATAGTAATACCAACTACCTACATCCAAATTTAGTTTATCTGTTAGTTTATATTCACTACCAAATCCAAAGTCACTTTCTTTATATTTATCCAAACCTTGGTATTGTACATAGTCAAGATGCGGCGTAAAATCACCTAGTTGATGGCTAAGTGTGTTTTCGGATACGAAAGTATTGACAGAATATATTTGAGCGTCAAATAGGTAATTCTTTGTATAATAATTTACCGATTCAAATTCCGCTGCAAATATTGTTGTAGTTAATAGTAGTGATAATAATGATTTTAACATTGTTAGTCATTTTTCTTGAACCTACTAAGGTCCAAGTTAGGTAAAGGTTTTTCAATATTAAGACCTGCGAGTCTTTCGTTTTGAACTACCAATTTATTACCGCTAACAACTTTGCCGTCTACGACATCATAAATAAAGAAAACTGTTTTAGTTAGTCCTACACGAACAATTCTGCCAGGCTTGCCGTCAACATATACAACATCATCTTCTTTATAGTCAGAACCAATAAACATAAATAATGCTGCGGCTAACTTTTCAATGCTTGATTTAAACATCAATACAACTAAACCAGCCAAGAACATCCAGACATATTTGCCTGTCATATCTTGAGCAGTGTTTTCCAAAACTTGTTGCGAAATAGTGTGTATAGTATTAGTGTCCATAAATTATTTAATCCATTTTTGTTCTTTTAGAATATCATCAATCAAGTCTTTTTCAGTGCTATCCATTTCTTTGTCAAATCTCTTTAATACTTCGGTCAATGGATATACTCTTTCAGGAGATTCTTTTTGTTTTTCCTTGAGTTCTTGAATTACATCAACTATCTTAGTAAGTGGTGACTTATATTCATCAACCTTATCTTTTGATGCAAAATTAGCCAATTCAAATGCTTTTGGTGTTAATCCTTTAACCAAACTCAAGATTCCAGAACCAAGCATGTTGAATATACTAAATGCTGCACCAGCTGCTGGATGTACACTTGCTAGTATTCTTAATAAAGCAAATACTACAACAAATATAATGATTGCGGTTAAACAACTAAAGAAAAACTTTTTAAGACCCCAGAAAACTGCATTAAGACCAAACATACCACTCATACTATCAATAGTAGCTTGTTTTGCATCAGATTCTTTTGCAACTTCTTTGGCTTTATCAGTCATTTGCCAAAGTTGGTCATCATATTTGTCTTTTAATTCATTCTTTTCCTTCTGTAACTTATCAATGATAACATCTCTTTGACCCAACAATTCTTCACCCTTCTTTCTTTCTTCGGCCAATGATGAATTTAATAAGTCGATTGTAGCTTTGATTCTTTTGATTTCGTCTAAATGTGGTGAACCAACTATACTGATAACTCTTTCATTAAGATTCTTAGCAGTTTCTACTTGAATTGGTGCATTGGTTACTTGTTGTAACGAATATTGAATACCTTGAGCTAATACAGATGTTTGTACTCTTTTATGCTTGTCATTCTTGACCAAATCATCATATGTTTGATCAATTTTCTTTTCTTGTTTGGCAACCGCATCTTGCGCAGTGCTCACTTGTTGTCCTGGCTTAATTGTTGTCGTACAACCAATCAAAAACAACGAAAATACAATTAGTGATAGAAACTTGCTCATAGTAATTATAAATATACTTTTTATAATTAAAACGAGCACTTTTTATATATTACAAATTGATGTATAATTTTTTACCGTCTTGACCACTATATTTGAATCTGGTGACTGGTACAGATATGTTTAATCCTTCTTTAATATGAGGAAACTTACCTTTTTGTACATAAGCCAATGTCATATGTGGTTTGTAATCTGGGTATTTATCCTCATTCTTATAACAATCGCATCTTCGTCTTATTTCAGATAATATCTCATTCTTTTCTACATCAAACTTGACTACATCATACTTTTCATTTTGAAATTGGGTTAAACCAGTAAGTTTAACAATAAATGGTTTGATACCTTGTAGAATGGTGGCTAAATTAGCTCTTGTTAAGTCAGGAGAATAACCATACTTAGCTGTAATGTGTGGTTCATCATCATAACCATAGCTACTATCATTTGGATCAGTATAAAGAATTTGTGGTGGTACTATTGTTTTACCAAATTTAATGATGTGTGGTCCTCTGGTTGGTTCAACTATAGCCATTAAACAACCAAATTCACTGTGTCTATTTTCTGTAATCAAGTTCATTCTATTCCTTTATCAGTTAACAACTTTAGTTTAACATTCTTTAAATTCCATATACACCCACTTGCAATATCCCAACCATAATACCATAAATATTGATATCTAGCTTCAAATTGATATGGATTGATTTCTATACCATCATACTTATCAGCAACTTTTTTCCAGTCAATTACTTCACCTTCTAGTCTTCTATGTCCAATACCACTTATATTGGATTGATATTCACGGTTAAATTGCATCAATTCCATATGGGTATTTATCTGTAATACATTGGAATTTCCAATATCAACACTATAAATGTATTTACCAACCCAATCCGGCACTTCACTTCGTGTCCAGTCAATCCATTCACTACCAAAACCATACCAAAATCCAAATGGTTTCATTCCAATGTTTTGTTTGAATGTTCTTTGTTCCAATTCAAATGGATTCTTTGACATATGAATACGCATATCATTTGTCAATTTTAATTCATTTATTAATTGAGATAATTTAATCATTATATATTAAAAAAGTTTTTGATTGAAAGTTTTCCTTTATAATCTATCTGTTTTATTCTATCCAAACTTATATCTTCTAATACTACAAACGATTTTGTTTGTCTTATTACTTTATATAAATCCAATTTATCACTGCCTTGCAAATCATCATAATTAAATTCAGTATCATTTAACCAAAAAGGTTTTTGTTTGAACCAAAAACCATCCTTTTCAATATATGCACCAAAGTCAATCATTGTACCAATATCCGCAGAAATATCAAGACCATTTACATCTACTTTTAATAAAACCCAATCATATTCACTACCTACTGGTATTCTTGGACCATATTGTGTAAGAGGTTTTGTACCCAAAAATATAGGAATCTTACCATAAGCATCTAACATCCATTCATTATTTCTGAGTGTCATATGCATAGACTGATTTATTTTCAACCCTTCAGTCTTTATCTTTTCATAATTTTTCTTGCTGGTATAATGATATCCATAATCAATACTATCATTGATTGTCTCTTTCAATATGTCTTTGAGTTTAATCATATTTTTTCCATATTAACTATATTTGACGACGGTATTGTTTCATAAGAAACATATTCATAGTCTGCTAATGTTGAAAATAATCTCAAACCATCTGTCTTTATGGTCAATATTGCAAACTCTTCTGTATCATCGTATCTATCACCATACCAATTTTGTAATGCATCTTCCGCATCTTCTTCAGTTTTAAATAAATAAACACCTTCTTCTTCAGTATCCATATCGACAGGTATAGCAGGTCTTAATCCGTGTTTTTTAATACTGTCTAAATTAGATAACTTAGTCAAATGATAAACATAGTTACCCTTATTTTCAAATAATATGTCAATCAATTTAATCATATTACATTACAAATATATCACCAGCATTCGCTCTCAATACATCTTCAACATAATATGGTATTGTATTTGCAATCATATTTAAATGTTCTTGTGCGTCAGCTAAATTTTGTGTATAAGCAATACTTTTACTACCATATGGTCCATAACCAACCAAAATGTTTTTGGTCAATGGATTGAATTTAATTTCACCGTCTTTCAAATATTGTACAAACAATTCATAGTAAAATTCATATGGTCTAAGATGTATTCTACCTTCTCTAGCACTACGCATTGTACCTATATGATTGAATAATCTACCCTTAGCTAAATCATAAACTCTTGATCTTTTATAATCATTATCACCAAAACTATATCTGGTATTTACTTTTTGTTTACCATACAAAGCAAGTAATTCATCAAATTGTTTATCCAACCAGTTTGTATATTCTTGAAACTGTGGTGTTCTATTCATTGCGTGACCAACTCTATGAACAATAGTCCACGCAGTCATTGGAATTTTATCCGCAGCGGTATTACTTACAAAGAATACAGTGATATTATCACTGTTTATACTTCTATCACCCAATTCTTCGTGTGTCAATCCTAAACCTTCTGGAACTGGTTTGAAAATGAATTCATATGGTACTTTACCTTTTTCACTAAATTGTCTTAATCCAGGCTTGTTAACAAAGTAAAAATCAAAGTCAACAATTGTATTTTTCAACATATCCTTGACTTTTTGTACTGTTACTGGATGACTAACAGATGCTCTATCTCTTGGATCTTTATATGATGCACCTTTTTCAAAGTCACCTATGGTTGTATATGTACCTATAGGCGTTTCATTTAGTAAATCTATCAATTTAATCATATAGATATAAATATGATAGATTTATTATTAAATTAGAATAATTCAGATGAACCAATGCTAACACCAAATATAAGAATTCCTAAATCTCTCGGGTCATTATCTATTTTATATTTTTCATCCAATTTCATCTTTAACTCTGTATAGTTAGTAGTTACTATTCTCAAATTACAGAGTATATCCTTTTTAAGATAAAACTTTACACTATCATTTACTATTAAAAGATTGTCAATAGGACTCTTGATTCTAAAATCAATAGTATCTATTTTTTGTAACACCCCACCAAATACACTATCGGTCCATACCCAACGCTTAAATGGAGCATTGTCAGAATGCTCCATTTCGTATATACCATACATTATATCTGCGGTTTTCTTTATTCCTTCTAATGTTACGGTCTGATATTGTATATGCATAACAATATTATATATTATTATACAAACATAACAAATTAATTATATTATACTTCAACAATTCTTTTTGCAATATCAGCAATAGCTTTTTGTTGTTTAGGGAATATTTCAGTTGGGAAAATTTTATCTACCCAAGTTCTAAATATTTCTTTGTTTCTGAATTTTTCTGGTAATACATTTAATTCATCAAAGTGATATTCACTGTTATGTTTGATCATACCAATGTTTTCACCGTCACCTTGTACTCTGTATCCTTGCAACATTGCATTAGCCACGAATTCAACACAAGCTGGTTGATATTTTTCAACTGGTTCTCTATTTTGTTTACCCTTGATTTGTTGAATAGTCTTTCTGTTATCATCAGCTTCAATAGTCACATGAGATCTATCTCTATTATCCCATAATGAATAAATGTCTCTGTTTTCATAACCTTCACCACCTACACAATGTCCCATTACATCACCTTCAACATCTTTTGATTTTGGTGTAAGTAGTTTTACCCACTTTAATCCAGATACTTCCTTGATAATCTTATAATCAGTACCCTTGACTAAGGTTTTCTTTAGATTATCTTCCTTCTTGGTATCAGTTGATGTTGATGCCAATTCTCTGTCCCATTCTTGTACCTTTTGTTTGATGACTCTATATGGTTCTTTGTAGATTTTTCTCAAGTCATTTGCGTCAAGTGTAGCAAAATAGTCTACTGTATGACCAATTTCATCAACTACATCTTCTGGTAATTCACCACTAAAGTCCATGATGTCAGATTTATTCATCCATTCTGGTTCACCTTCACTATATTTGTGTGGTGTGATGGATGATTGTAGGTCAACTTCATCTTCTTTGATTGCTTTTACATATTGTTTTACAAACCAATCTCTTACTTTATTGGTTTCACTACCAGCAAATTGTGGAATGTCTTTGTTGTCCAATACTTTGTTAATGGCAGTTAGTAATTCTGAAAAATTTGTTAGATTGGCTTCTGTCAATAGTTGTTTCATATGTTTATAAATATTAGTTTGAAATTTATTATTATACTGAAATGACAATTTCTTCTGCTTCACACACTCTTGCTACATCTCTTCTTGTAAGTTCTCTGTCTTTCATAAAATTATTAATAATCACTCTTTTTGCATATTTTGGAAATCCTTCCAATGATAGTATTGGATTATGATAACATTGAAAATCTCCAAGTACAACTTCAGGAGCACCAATAAAATTTTCTAATTGATTGAATCCTATTTTTAGTTCTCTACATTGTTTTGGCATTCCAACCAGAGATTTTAATAAATTAAATTCAAGATGATATGTACCGTGAATATTTTGATTGCAATATTCCATTGTTTGCAATGGTGTACCTATAATTTTTAAAGATATTAAATGAGGTGCAAGTCCCTTTAGACTTTTTAAGTTACTATTACCCACTATATTTAATTTATTAATGTGTGATGGACATCCTTCCAAATTACTAAATTTACCGTTATCTATGGATAATGTTGATACAGCGGTTTGTTTTATACCTTTTAAACTAACCAATGGATTTGAACCTAACATTATATTTTCCGTTACAAGTTCCGGGAAATTTTCTAATGTAGTGAGCTGATTTCCACTCAAAAATATACTGCCTTCAATTGTTAAATCCTTTAATATTTCAGGCAGCTTCTTTAAATGAAGTCCAGATAATGTTACATCTCCTTTTATATATTTTCCCATATTATCAGTTATTAAATTTGTACATTTTTTGGTTCAGTCAATGATATACCATAAACTTTACATCTTTTTCTAATTTCTTTTTCAAAATAATATGATTGCATCATCAATGGATTGTCATACATAGGTGAAAGTGTCATATATATGATACCTTCAACTACTTTGGGAAATCCGTCAAATGTTTTCAAATTGTTATTATTACAATAAAAATCACCCTTGATATGTTGAGGACATCCAACTAGACTAGTTAAGTTATTATCACTGATATGTAGATCACGACATTTATTTGGCAGACCAACTAATGATGTTATTTTATTAAAATCAAGACGAAAACTAACATTATTATTTGTTTTTGGACAATATTCTAATGTTTGTAATGAAGTACCTCTTATAGTCAAATATGCGGGTTGACCTGAGATTTCTTTTAAAGTTCCTTTTAAACTATTAAATGATGCACAGTTTTTTATTAAAAGTTGTGATACAATTTCAGGACATCCTTCCAAATTTTGAATCTTTGTTCTACTTGCTTCCAAATCCCTTATATACTTTTGTTTTATACCAACTAAACTAGTTAATGGATTTCCTGACAAATAAACAGATTCACAATTTAAAGGAAAGTTGTTTAAATTTTTTATGCGATTATCAGCTATATTTAGAATACCTTCAATACTAACATCATTTAATATTGACGGTACTTCTTTGAAGTCATAATCACTTAAATCTACATATCCTTCTATTTTTTTCATAATTTTATATTGTAGCTATACCACCAATAATGTTGCTGATAGATCTAATTTCTTTTATTATGTTTCCGTCAGCAAGACCAGGAAATATTCTACGCATATCAATCATACTGATAAATAATCTACCTTCAATTACATGTGGTAATCCTTCAATTGATTTTAAACTTCGTAAACTTGTTGCATAAAAATTTCTTCCAACAAATTTAGGACCACCCACAAAGTTTTCAATTGGATTAGCATCACATTCATAATTTGCATTCACTCTATATGGACTACCTGCCAATGATGTTAATTTATTTGAGGTTACATCAAATGAACTAAATTCAATTGACTCAAATCCATATCCAATCAAACTTGTAATTTTATTATCACTCACTTTTAATAATCTATTAGATTTTAGTGTTGGAATACCTTGTAATGATGACAATTGATTATATGATACATCTACACCTCCTCCAATAATTTTTGCAATACCATCCAATGATGTTATTTTATTATCAGCACAATTATAACTTCCTTGAACTTCTTGTGGACCATCTCTTAATGATGTTAAGTTATTAAGGCTGCAATTAAAATTATCTTTTACAAATGACGGACAATTTTTTAATGATGTAAGTTTATTATCAGATATATCATATAAACCATGACACGCATACATTGCAATATTATCTGGTATTTCTTTTAGAAATAGATGATCTAATTCTACATTATCATAAAAATGTTTGCGTTTCATACTCTGCGAAATCCTCCATATTCATCTGGTTCATAATCATCCATTTCTATTTCTGGATTTTCTTCTTCAATATCATCTGCAGTTCTGTATATACCACCTCCAATATCACATATACTGTGTATTTTATTTATTAATTCCTCAGATTTTTTCTTTGTTTCTGGTGTTACTCTGTTAGGAAATAATATACTACCAAGTGGTGTATTGCCTAGAAAAATGTTGCCACCAACTTTTTTTGGAAATCCTTCCAACGAATTTATTTCTGTATCATACAACAACAAATCATCATATATTACAGTTGGACCGCCAATCATATTGGTAATTGGTAACCATAATGCTTCAAAACCACCACGGATAATTTTAGGACAACCCTGCAATGTTTTAAGACCAGGATTATTATATATCACTAACTCCGACAATTCTTCTGGTAAACCAACCAATGAAGTCAATTTGTTACCACTAACATCTACACGACCACCTAAAAAATTGCCAGATTTAACTATCTTTGGAAATCCTTCTAAACTTGTTAGATTACAATTATGTACATCAATAGCACCTACTTCTTCTGGTCCACCAACCAATGAACGTAAACTTCTATTATTAGCCACATTTAAATGACGTATAATTTTTTTAGGACAATTTTTAAGACTACGCAAATTGTTATTATATAAACTTAATGATCCTTCAATTGAAACATCCTTGATAATTTCCGGTATTTCTCTCAAATTTAAACAATCTAAGTTTACGTCTCCTTTGATGACTTTCATGTAGTATAAATATTATACTATTTGTCTTTCCATCAATGAATTATACCACTTCCTACCGTCTACACTTAATCTACCATCCCATTTCAAATAATACATTCGTTGAAGTTCTTTAACCATTGCGGTTGCATGACCTCTTCTACGGTGTTCATAAGTTATATTAATGAATTCAATATAAACCGTTTCAAACTCTAACAACGGTTTATAATACTTACAAAACCCAACATGAACTCCATAATCATCTAATATATTACAAGAATATAAATCTCTTTGTTCTTCTGATTCATATCCCAAATATTGATGATTGAATTTCATTCATTTTAATCTACATCTTCCATGCTTTCTTCGGCTTGTTTTATCAAACCGTTCATGAAAGATTGAGCTTTCATACCTCCAAGTAATATATCCTTGATGGTTTCAATTGGCAACTTATAAAATAGTTTCTTGATTATAGGCAAATATTCAATTTTATCGGCTGGAATCAACTTTCTCAACTTCATTTCCAATGCTGGACCTGCCATAATCTGTTTGATTTCATCGTCCATTGTTTCAGTATCCAATTCTTCTTGTGAAGCAACATCCATACTGATATAATCACCAATTCCTTTTACCAATTCATGTACTAGATAAGGAAATGTCATTGCTCTGGCTTTGATTGTATATTTATCACCAGTTGGAACCACTTGTTCACTGCCTACAGCAGCCATATTTACGATATCACTTGTAATTGGAAAATCCGGCGTTAAATAATATCCTATTTGTGTAATTGCGGCTAATACACCGTATTTTTTTGATAGATTTGGACTCATTGTATCTAACTTATCTGAAACAGTATTAAATAAGAATAATTTATTTACTGCATCACCTTGTGTCATATAGTTAGCCAATGTTCTTCTTAATTTACCATCAGTGTCACCACTCAACATAGTGTTCAGTTGCATATTAAGATTTTCTGCAACTGTTAGACCATTATCCATTTCTTCATCCATTTTGTCTGCGGTAACTGCTTTTGTTAAGTCAGCATTGCCTAATTTGGCATCAACGATAATGTCACCATCTTCTACTAATTGTTTAATAAACTTATTTTCTGGTAAATCTAATACTACATCTACTGCAATTTGTTCTAATTGTTTCTTTAAACTAGATTCTGCTCTTTTGATATCATTTAGTGTTTTAAATGCCAACATAACCATTGTTGGATAGTTTGGAAACTTGGATTGAATTTCACCTACACTAATACCAAGATAGTAAGCTACTCTTTTTACATTTTGTTGATAACTTTCACTGGTAATAATTTCTAAATATCTATCTGCTTCTGGACCTAAATCTGGTAGAATTTGTTCTACATAGTCCTTTTCATTTTCAATTTTGGCTCTTTTGCTTGGATCAATAAAATCTGGTATATCCTCACCCGTATCAATTTTTTCAGTTAAACCCTTTCTTTGATTTAAGAATGCTTGTACATCGTGACTTAAAGCCTTTGGTCTTGGTGCAATGCCAGGTTTTGTTGGTTTTAATGGATTGGGTCTTTTATCTGGCTTGGATGGAGCAGGTGGTCTTTCTGCTGGTTTGGTTGGTGGTTCAATAACTGGTGCAGGAGCTTCAGTCATTACTTCTTCGACCAATTTTAAAATTACATTCTTTAAGTTCTTATCCATATCTGTATAAATATTATGAATATAATAAAAAACCCGCTTAATATTAAGCGGGTTAAAGTTTACTTATTTCCTAGTTCTTTTTGAATTTGTCGTCCAAGTTCTGTTAATGTAAACAACGGTTCACCATCATCATTATATCCAGATACTTCTACAATTCCTTCTTTTACCAATTGATCAATTGTATCTTTTACTTCATTTAACGCAATATCATTATAAATTTGTTCCGCTTCCTCAAGGGAACAATCACAATCTCTCATAATAATAGAGAGACATTCTTGTTTTTCATCTAATTTAATTTGTTCTTCAACTTCTTTGATATCTAGTTTTGAACAATGGTCTAATAACGCATCAACCGATCCTGTAAATGTATCCATTTTAATTTCTGTATATTAAGTTTATATTACGTTACAATACTATAACAAAATTAGTAAGTTGTCAAGTATATAATTACTCCTGTTCATCATCCCAAACTGGCTTCTTACCAACATCTTCTACAGAAAACTTAAATTTAGATTTTCCCTGCTTAATGCGCTTGCTGCGTTTATCAAAACTATTGTTGCGCTTATACTTGTCTTTATAGCTCTTTCCCATATTCTATATTAATATTATATTTAAAATTATTCAATGCGCTTGTTGCGCTTAATAATTAGTTTTTATAAAATCTTCCTGTTAATTTTAATTCAGAAAAGTTTAGAAGTTAAATTCTGAAGGAATAATAGCTGGCTTAATAGATTTGCTAGCATCATATGGCAGAATTGCATCAGCGACTGTTTTAATTGCATATAAATAACCATATTCTGTATGTGTTTCTTTACGGAGTTTGATTTGTTTCTTTAGATTTTCAATCAATGTATTTGTAGTGTTCTTCATACTTTTTTACTTTAACATACTTTTTTTAAAAGTCAACCAGTTTTTTTAGCTGTTGGTGCGTAATCGTGGAGCAGAATGAATGCGTCAACTGTTTTAGGATTTAAATGTTTAATCGCTCTTGATGATTCTTTCATAGTTACTCCTGAACCAAAGCTATCATCAATAATTAGTATTTTACCATTGTTAATCTTTAAAAATAATTGTTCATCTAGTTTATCATTAATGTGCATGAACTTATGAAAATATCTTCTTAAACTGGATTTGGTTACCATCTTTACTTGAAAGTCTTTATTTAGATTGCCTTTTGAATATATACTTTTCAACATAATATCTCTCATTTTTCTTACTTTGGCAATTTGATCAGGATTTTTTCCTTCTCTTTCTTCTACTTCCAAATATTCATTGTTATCCCATCTAATATCTTTAACACGGTTTTTTAATAAAAAGTCATCTATTACCAAAGTTTTTTCTGGATTTATATAACTCTTAAATTCATTAATTATCATTTGATTTAACGGAGCTTGACTAGGAACAGTAATAATCAAATCATAATCTTTAACATAGTTTATTCTATTGTTAAAATCAAGTATACCTCTATGTATCATTGTTTTAACATGTTCTATATTTTTACCAGTAAATGATATATAATCAGTAGCACTTAAGTTTTTAATTGCTTTTCTTATTTCTTTTTTATATGTGAAAAATAAATCTGGGTATCTAGCAATTTTAGCATTAATGGTAGGATTTGCATTAATGTCTGTTTGATTTATATAAAATGACAATTGATCCATCACCTCTTTTTCACTCATGAATTTATGAGCCAAATAAATTAAATTAATATCACCAGTTCTTTTTTGGATGAACTTTCCAGAACCAATTGATATAAAATCTTCAGGATAATCTTTGTCAAATCTAAAATTTAATCTGGGAATACCTTTCTTTGTATCAATCAATGATATACCTTCGTTATTCATAATTTGTAAAAATCTCTATATTTAATTGTCCGCTTTTTCTTGGATTCATACAAATCTCTTCTGTATCTTTGTATCTGATCAATCATATCCTTTGCTCTAGGATTGATACTCAACACTTTAATTACATCCTCAATGTTCTTTGGTTTAAATTTATTTACAATACCCATAAATTCTGGTCCCAAAGATCTCTGACCTTGAATAAAAGTAGGATTATTTTTTGCATTATATGCATTTAATGATGATAATATTATATCATTATAATTTGTATCTTTTAATTGATTTGCTTGTCTTTTAATTACAGTATATGGATCACCATTATCAGATGTTTTAATCAACGCATCTTTTATGATGTTATCCATATTTGATATATCCTCATTTTTCAATACTTCTTTGGCTAAATCAAGATAGGTATTTAAATCATAACTGGTATCACTTATCAAGTTTTTGAAATTTCTTGTATTTACTTCAGCATAAAAAGAATCATCCTCTACACCTTGATAAGTTATACATGCACCCCATAGTTCACTTAAAAATTCATCCCAATTACCGTCTTGAATTTCATCTGCAAATTGTCTGCTCATTAAATCACCAAAATCATCTGCATGAAAATCAACATCCGCATCAAAATACGCTACCGTAGTATTAAACAATGATTTCAAAAGTTCTTCTTTACCACCTTCATCATATCTTTCTCTTGCAAGTTCATAATAATGATTGGTTTGTCTTTCATAGACATCATCATCATTAAAATAATTCATCAAGTCTTCAATTAAATCTTCTGGTAATTGTCCTAAATAATTAATTTTTTGGTCACCACTTAATTTATTGTCATTGACATTATATAAATCTACATGTTTTGATAATTCTCTGATTTTATCTATCTTATCACTAAAACTAGTATCCCAAAGTTGTTCATAGGCATTACCAACAATGGCAACTTTGAACAAGTCATTGTCTGGTTTCTTACTTCTATCTTTAATCATTACTATGGTTTGTGCATAATAATAATCTTTCCAGTATCTATCATTGCTTGTACTGATACACCAGCTGGTACCACCACCAAAATATCTACTTGCATCATGTGTTTCTGGTGCAACTACCAACCATCTTTTATCATCTTTAATTGTACGTGAACCAGCTTTGATTTGAGCCATCTTACCCATTTGTACTTCTTTACTTTTCTTTTGTAAGAAACTCAAAAATGTACTATACTCTTTAAAACTATACAAATCAGTGGATGATGCTACTTTGTTGAATATTTCCAGATTTTTAAACAAATCTTCTTCATTGATATCTGGTTCTGTTTTTAGTATCTTACCAATCCATAACAAATTCTTATGGTTTTTGCTGGTATCTCTATTGATAATCTTTTGAACATAATCAATGCTGAACTTATTTTTTAATAAATTCTTAAAATCATCCACTCTACCTTCAATCAAAATATGTTCAAACAATGTCATATTGTTATAAATATAAGAATTATTGTGTTCCCGATTGTTTTTTAACCGCAGCTTGTTGTTTCGCAATATCCAATTTGCTTGGTAATTCAAATGCTTTTTGTTTGATTAAATCTGCAGGTTCTTTTGGCATTGGAACACTAGTTCTTGGTTCATCAGTCTTAAACAAATCAAATTTAATCTTGCCTGGTAATCTGGTAGCTACTATTTGTTCATTATAAATAGTATCCAATTTTATCTGATTTCTACTCTTAGCAATACGAGGTAACAACAAGAAATAAGATATCCACTTTAATACTTGATCTGCCATATCAGATCCCAAATATCTAAATTCAATTGTTTTATGTTCACTAAATGCTGCAATATTTGTACCATGATTACGATCAAATCCAGATAATATTTCTTTCATTTGTGCGTTTGTAAGAATAAAAGATTTTGGTACATTTTCAGATTGTCTACGCATGTATTCATGAATTCTGTTATAAATTGCGTTACTCAAACTTCTTCTCAATTTAGCAAAACTGTTAAAATCTCTATCCATGGCTACTTCAGATTTAATAGCTTTTTCATCAACCAATGTACTCATTGCCAATACATCAAACATATCAAAATCACTTGGAACTCCTATATGAATATGCATCCCAGTTTTACCGTGTGTTGCTTGATCACTTACCCAATTTCCTACTTTGGAAATAATATTAAAATCATGACCAGTTTGTCTCATATGTCTGCTTCTTATTTCAACATTTGGTCCGTCTTCTCCTACTGCCCATGTATTTTTATCTGGTTTATCATCTTTTCTTACATCTTCACCCAAACTATCTAATAAGTTATACGCAGAATCAATACCATTTTCCATATCAGTTACAGTCATTTCACTATCTGGAATAAAATCAGTCCATTCTCCACTTCTTGCTAAAAGTCTTAAATATTCATCAACATAATCACCTCGATTTCTTCTTTCCCAACGATCATATTCACTGTCTATTTCATTTCTTACTTCATCATATTTTTCATATGCTTCATTGTATTCATCATCACTATCAAAATCATTTCTTTCTGGTTCTGGAACACTACTATCAAATGTATCTACACTCATTGGACCATATTCTTCATCATATCTATCAATATTATCAATGGTTCCATATCGGTTCCATTTCCAAGCCGCTTCTTTTCTTTGTTCTTCAACCCACGAATTATATGCGTCAGTTAATCCATTATCATAACGGTATGATGATCCCATCAACTCTGACAACTTTTCTATGATTTGATCCATTGATAAATTCTGTTCTTCTACAACAGGTTCAAATTCAAATTCTACACCAAATGTATAATCGCCCAATTCATCATACTTGGCTTTTAGTCCGTATTCAATATCAGTTGATTTATCAAATGGTACTGCTTCAAGTAATACTTCTTTTATTAATGATTTTAATTCAGATACGGTCATACATTATAAATATGACCGTATCTACTAATATATACTATTTTTTGATTGAATCAGTAGGTTCTGCCTTCTTCACTCTACTAGATGGAAATGCTTTATTGCCAAAGTCACTACCATGTAAACTATACAAATGCATCACTACACCATGTTTTACAACTACATCTCCCAGATCGTTTACCAAAACATATGGTGGTCGGTCATACTTTAACATTACTGCTGAACTAACCAATAAATGATTACTTTCACCCGCATCCATTACTCTTTGAGCATAATTAATACCGTCACCACTAATGTTAAGATTACCATTGATGTCTTCCATTGGAATTACTGATCCACAATGTACACCCATTCTCATTTGTAAATCTGGTCTATCCTTTACTGCTTTAGCTATAGCAATAGCACAATTCATTGCATCTTCCAAATAAGTAAAGAATCCCAATACCATACCGTCACCAGTAGGTAATATAATTAACTTTTCAAGAGCATTAGCGGTTTTATATTGCATTGTAGACTTAACCAATGCACCCAAATCTTTACAAGCTTTCTTTTGTTCATCAGTTGTTTTCTTACTATAAGCAACAATGTCCATGAAGAATATGTAACCTTCTTGTTCAACATCCAATTGTAATCTACTGGATTTAACTTCTATATCAACTTGTTCAACTTTCTTGACAATTTGTTTGACGGGTTTAACCACTTCTACCTTCTTTTCTTCTTTCTTTTCTACAACTGGAATATCTTTAAGTTTCAAGAAATCTTTCCAGTTAATTTTCTTAGCTGGTGCATCTTTCTTTTTAGGTTCTTTTGCAGTTTGTTCTTCTTCATGTTTCTTTATTGCAGCTTCTTCTTTTTCACGCTTTTCAATAAACATTGCAATTTGTTTCTTGACTTCTTCTGTAATATAGATGGTTACATCTTTGCCACCACCACCAGTATCATGTTTCTTCTTTCTTTGCGCACCTTTGGATTGTAGATATGTTTGCATTTCTACATTCCCAGTCTTGAATGCAATGTCTAACGGAGCAATTTCACCTTTAAAATCTGCACCGTTAACATTTGCTCCCAAATGTACCAAAAACTCCACCATATCAACATCGTTAGCGTTAACGGCATAATGTAATGGCATCCATCCATTCTTTTCATCTCTACCATTAACTTTACCATCTTTATCAAAGAATGATTGTACACCTTCAAAATCACCAGTTTCTGCGCAGAAATGAATACTAACACCACCTGCGGATTTAGCACCGTATTTATTCAATAATTTAACAATTTCACCTCTATTGGTGTTGGATAATACATCAATAGGATTGTTTTTACCCAAGAAATCTTTCTTGTTGACATCTGCACCTCTTATAATCAAATATTCAACCAAGTGTTTTTGTCCATAATTAACAGCGTAATGTAGAGCAGTCCAACCTTTACCTGCGTCAACTTCATTGATATCACATCCTTTATTCAACATTTCTTCGATAGAAACGATATCACCATTCTTTGCAGCTAAATGGAAACTACTACCACTACTGTATTTTGCACCTCTTTGTTGTAATACTTCTGCAATATTTTTGAAACCTTTTTGTTCAGCTACATCCAATGCGGTATTTTTACTGGTCCAATCTTTACAATTGGCATCAGCACCGTGGTTTAATAGTAATCTGACTATTTCTATTTGGTTTTCTTCTACCGCAACAACCAGTGGTGGATTGCCAGTGTCATCATCTCTTTGATTGACATCCACCTTTTCTTTTTCTATACAATTGTAAACATTATCATATAAACCTCTACGTATATGTGTAAAAATATTGATTGCCATAATTTATTTCCTTTTATTGTTACATTTATTGACAATTAAAATTAATAACAAATTATGGAAACAGAACAATGTCAATTTTTAGTTTATATAAATATAGTAATAAAAACAGGACTTATTATAAATAATAAAAAACCGCTTAGACTTTTAAATCTAAGCGGTAAACAATATGAATATAAACGAAATTAATCTACCTTGGTCTTACCAGTCTTTAACATATAGTTAGCTGCTTGCTTAGCCAAGTTCAAATCCTTAGCAGCTTGTTTGTTGCCTCTCTTTTCTGCATCAGCTGCTCTTCTTGCCAATTGAACTGCGTCAAATGTGGTCAATTTATCCTTTGGTGGTGCTACCTTTGCCAAATTCTTTTTAACTGGTTTCTTTACCAATTTCTTTACTGGAGCTGGTTTTGCTGCAGCTTTTGGTTCTGGTGCTTTAGGAGCTTCCTTTTTCTTTTGTTTCTTTTCTTCCAATGATTGTTGGATTTCGCAAACACATTCTCTAATCAATGATTTTAATTGTTCTTTAGTCATATTGCTTATAAATATAAGCAAACAATCTAACCAATTAATTTTTTATTATTTATTTATTGGGGGTACCCCTCCCCCCCTATAAATGAAAACCCTCAATAAGGTTAATTATTGAGGGGGTGTTACTAGATGAGTCTGAACGTTTGATTGCCTTTACCTACAATCTTACCACTTTTATCTACCGTGGTATTGGATTTAGTGTAGTATGACCCTTTGTAGTTGTTGTTACGGTCACTGATTCGTGTACCGTGACAGGTCTTATCTACATAACCAACTACATTCATCTTACCATCTTTAATTGTTTCTCTTCCCATAATGTTTATTTAAGTTTATCGGCATAAGGATGCCAGTTAATTGTACGACGACTATATTCCCTGTTTTCAACAGAAATAGGTTCACAAATATACATGGTATTATTGAACTTCACAAGTACATAAGTGTAAAACTCATTAAACAGATAATGATCAATATTGGATTTAATGTCGTCTTTGTTTTCAAGATTGACAACGATATTATTTTCAACCAACCGATTAACAGCGACATTTCGGTTAGTGTTGTATCGGACAGGAATCAGAGTGGTATTCATGTTATTTTATAAATTAATTGTTAATAGCAAAATCACCATCATTCAAACAATCCAGATTGGTCAGACGCAAACTAACTCGTTGACGCATCTTTTGTTCAATTTCAACACCTTCAGCAAAGAAGAATCGTTGAATCACCGGAGTCTTACCATTAACACGATGACAACGACCAAGTGATTGAAGAGTGTTAATAGCACTGTAACTAGGATTAATCAGTGTATGACGGGGATAATTACCATTCAAGTCATGAAGACTAACACTAGCAGCACCAGCGGGAATCATCACCAAACAAACACGGGTAATATCCTTCTGGAAGTTTTCAATCTCATTATTACGAGTCTTAGGAGACTGACCACCAACAATCTTACTGATCTTACCAGTAAACTCACCAGATTCAATGAGACGCTTTTCAATAGCTTCCAAAGTTTCAGTGAAATTAACAAACACGACAGGACTAATACCCTCACGGTACATATCAATAATCCAGTTGACCATAGAAGGAACCTTGAGAATTTCACTATTACGACGAGCTTTCATAATAATAGCGAAAACGTGTTCACTATATTCCTTGGAATCCTCCTCCAAATTCATCAACTCATATTCCATTTCGGCATAAACAGACTTCAACTTAGAAGTATTGGAACCAAGATCAAAAGAATCGGCAATAACTTGGTTATCTGGGAAGATATCACCAAAATCCTTACGATTCATTCGGCTGGCACAATTAACAGTGTTATACAGAGTGTTATGGATACGAAGCATACCATCCTTACACTTACGAGCATCTGCATCCCAACTCATTGCACCAAAACGGTTGAAATCAACACCGTTATCCTTACAGAAATCAAAATATCCATAACCATTATGAAGAAGAGTGGCATAACCAAATGCCTTCATTTCAGTAACATTGGTAGCAGCACTGGCACTAAGCATCAACAACTTGTATCCAGCATTCTTAAGTGCAATAAGACATTCACCGGCAAGACTCTTTTTACCTTTACACTTATGTACTTCATCCAGAATAACCAGACTATTCTTGGGGAAGTTAACTTCAATACCTTCAGACTTCCAAATAGTCTTACGATTAAGATAATCACTCATATTGAAACTGTAATACTCAGTATTACCACGAACCAATCGTTCAAAAGTCATAACGATAGGATTATCTACACCAAAGCTCTTGAGAGTGTCAAACCAGTTCTTTTGAACACTCTTGGGACAGAGAACTACAACGGAAGCACCGTAGTTCTTGGCGACCCATGACGCACAGTAGGTTTTGCCGGTGCCAGTGGGACTTGCATCGAATGCAAATCCGTTGGTGAAGAGACTGGAGAGGAGGTTGAGGCAGTGATTTTTCTGCGGTTCAAGGAGACCTTCAAAGTTCAAATTCATCGTAGGAACAGTATAGGGGAAGGTGGGGGTAGAGTCAAGCCTCTCTGCAAACTTTTTTTCAGTCTTCGTTGGAAGATTTTTTGTTCTTGGACTTGATCACTTCTGCGGCCGCAACGATGGCTACAATCAACTTATTGAAAAACACATTGATAATTGCAACTATAAAGATATATAGAAACAGAATAGTGAATATGAAGATTAGATAATTTGTAATTCCTTCGGATATATATTTTAGTAGATCAACCATAATAGTATAAATTAAATGGGGTTTTGTGAAAGGAAGGATTACCCTAAACCTTTTTATGATGAATAATTAAGCGAGGGGAACACCCTTGTAATAACGAACGGAACGGTCAGCCATCTCACCGAGAACCTTACCAACACGATGAGGAACATTAACATTAACACCCCAACCCTTTTCAGCACGACCAGTTGCAATAACAAATGCCTTTTGCTTATTGAATCGGTCACCCGCCTTGGTATTGGTATAACTCCAACCAAACCGGACAGTGTTATTAATCACGGTTGCAATCACCATACCACGGGGATCGCCATTGCGGTCACGAACGAGCTGCTTGAGTGTAGTATCCTTCATATTTGTTTTATTTTTTATGTTTTGTTGTTTAACTTATTGTTTTTATACTTTACCAGAGAGACTTGAAACTGTCAACGCTTTTTTCAGAATTTTTTTCTTTCATTTCTTCCCAATTTTCCTTGGTCCAAAGTTCAAACTTGTCGTTTGGATAAGTATCACTCAGAGCAATGAATGGGGTTGAATTGTCAATATTTTCTGAAACCTTGAACGGAACAAATTCATCAGTTTTCATAATTAAAAAAGTCATTTTTGTCGGGATGATTTTTCTTGGTCTTTTCATCAGTATGGACAGCAAGCCAACGATTGTAGTTTTCTTTTTCCATCCGAATCAACTCGTTGTTACGATAGATTTCAGCGTTGGCCTTAACGATATCCCTCGGTTCAATCGTCTTACCTTCGTGTTTCATCTTGATAAGAGTATCGCAGACTTTTTCTAAAAAGTCAATGGCTTTCGGAACTTTTTTTCAAAAGTGGACAATCGGACAACCAGCAGTCGCAATGGATACACTCGCCGTTGTGGTCTGGTTTACAAGGCAGTTGATGTCTATTACCAATAACTTCTGGATGATATTGTTGAACTATGTGATTTAGTTCTGTATATTCTTTTAGAACACCACGTTCATCATGTGTTATACATCCATATGAAGATCCATAATAGATAACTTCTACTGGTTCTGTGTAAATATATCTACCAACAAAGTATAAAATATCTCCCTCAAAGATTCTGTTACCTTTACTATCATGTAAACCAGTGTATTGTTCAATGATAGATTCATTGCGGTTAAAGCATTGAGTAAGATGACTAAGACCTTCACATCCATATAGTGAAGCGGTCATAGTATACTTCTTTTGTTTGATGTCCCAAATTCTGTAAATGAAGTCTCTCATTTTGTTTTATATAATAGAACAATTCTTACTTTAGCTACTTTTGTTTTTGAGTTGGTTAAAAAGTATCTGGTATAGGGTTGTTCAGATTTAATGTTGGTATTCATTTATTATAGAAATCTCGTGCGTTTGCTTTTACTGGATAAAGAACAAAGTTACTCTTACATATTTCACACATAGCTCTTGCAAATCTGGCATTTTCTTTGCATAAACTAAAATCGTTTTCTATGTTAGTTAGTTCACCTTCAAGTGCCTCAAATACAGAATTACAATTATGACATTCTCCGTGCCAAATTCTATGTTCAGGTGGTCTTCCTCGTTTGATACATTTCATATATTAATGTCCTCCTATATTACCATTATCAATTTTGATTGGAGCATTGATGATTTCTGGATTCTTGTTGTAATTACCCAAATAAGTATACGGCTTTTGGTCAAACTTAAGTACGCCGCCTTGTTTTTCAACTATCCAAAAGCAAAAGTGGTCGTAAATTATCTTACCTTTACTTGTCTTAATACCCAACGGAAATTCTACCAAATCATTTACATACAGATATTCACCATTAGTGGCTTTGAAGCCTGTACATAGTTCAATAGTATAAGCTTCTTGGTCTACATCACATTTTGATGCATCGTCTTGATTACCACCAATAGTTGTTACAAAGTCAACAATGTTACCATCACTATCTAGGTAATAGTTTGATGCACAATGTAGTGATGAACCTGGGTAACAGGGTTCGTGAGTATAACACTGTGCGTTTTTGCTCCAAATTCTGTATTTCATATATTGTTTGTATTATCGTTTTAACCAGAGAATTATGCTATAAAGTAGAACACCACAGAAGAATCCACTCAAGCAATCTGTTAACAATTCTCTAAGATTTAATTTGTTTTTATTCATATATTTTTTAGTAACTATTTTGTTTAGTGATAGTAAAGCCAAATCCTAAAAACAACAATTCAAAATAAGTCCAGGTAACATCTTTTCTATAGACTAATTGTGTATCAAATTTGATATCAATGTATTTAGTTGGAAAATCGTTTACCCATTCATTTCCTGAATTTGTTCCCCATTTGAATATTGGAAAATGGATATCAATGTCAAATCTATCAAATAGATCTTCTTTATTCTTTTTGGAATATAATTTCATATTATGAATATACCACAACTTTTTTAGATGTCAAGTTGGATTTTCTCTGCAATTTTAGCCAATCTTTCTTTTAGTTCTTCATTTTCTGCTTGTAGAGTAGTGGCTTTCAACATTAGAGCTTGGTAGTCTAATTGTAGTTGATAGTGTATTTCTCTGATTGACTTGGTTAGTTCAATTACATCTGGTTGTTTAGTTGGTAGATTCATACTAATTATCCTCTGTATCTATTTTTTGTAGTTCTTTGAGCTACTCTTGAGTATTGATTCCATTCAGAAATTCTTGTAACATCATAATTTTTAACAATTTTAGCCACATAAATTTCTTTGATTTCTTTTATACATTCCGCTTTTATTTTTTTGGCTTCATCTTTATCGTATCCATATGTACTTGTAAAGTTTACATATCGTTGAACGATGTTGTATATTTCACTATTTGTATCTGATAATTTAGCAAGATAAAATATCTGTCCTTCAATTACTTGATTTTCTGTAGATTTTTCTTCTGTGCGAGAAATTTTGTCTAAATGATCGGAAATACTACACAGATATTCTATATCACCAATTCTACCAATATATTCACCTTTATATCTGTCTCCAACATTAAGTTTATATCCTTTTTTAGGATTATTTTCTAATATAATTAACTTTGAAGAACCAATAACGCCATACCCAACTTTTTTTGGTTTTGGTTCTCTTAATTTTTTAAGTTTGTTTAATAATTCCTCTCCTTCTTCTAACAAGAATTGTTCTGTCAATTTTTTCTTATATTCTTTTATCAATTTAAAATTCTTTGATTTCTGTAAACAATCAATTATCTCTTTTTTTAAGATAATTAACTTTTCTTTTTTATCTGAATCAATAGGTTGTTTAGTTGGTAGATTCATATAGGTCATTATCTTTGATTATAATTTTTGCATTAACAAAGTCAGATTTTTTGAAAAGAAATACTTTTTGCACCATAATATATTCACTTGAATTGTCTTTTAGTTGTTCATTAATATTTGAAATTACCTCTTGATATGCTTTAATTGATTTATTTTTTTGTTCAAGAAAAACCACATTATCGTCACTTTCAATATTTTCATATTGTCGGTATTCGTGATAACCATCTGTATCTAGTTGATTGTAGGTAATATGTAAAGATACATTGGATCTATATTTAGCTAAATAATATTTATTCTTCGGTTGTTCTACCGGCGTTGTTTCTGGTTTCTTGAATAGATTTTTTAGATAGTTTATCATATAATTTTTGTGCTTGTTTTGACAATGGTAACACTTGTTTTAGTTGATGTAAAGCTGTAAGTTCATCTTTTAATGGATGATTTAGTCTATCTTGCAGTGTTGGCCATTGAGGTTTCATCTTGATTTAATTTGAATATAAAATAGTTTGATTTTCCTTTTCGTAACAAAATGTATTTATTATATAATAAGTCATCTGTAGATATTTCTCTATTAATATCAGATATTTTTTTATTATTCAGGTATAACCCCCCACTTTTTATTAAACTTTTTGCTTCAGAATATGATTTAGCTAAACCAGATAATTTGGCAAGATGTGTAATAGTTGAAACAGAAACATCATCATTTTCAATAATAATCCAACTTGATTTAATCTCATCACTCATATTCAGTATGTGTTCCTTGTTCAATTGCAATGAATTGATTTTTGTGAATTACAACAATACCTTCAAAATTGAAAATATCTGTATCTGATAATGTTGCTAATGTTTGATGTGCTTTATTAGCCATCTCTTGTTGTTTTTGTCTGGATTTTAGAGCACCTTCAGCAGTTACATCTCTATAAGAGATTGTTCTTTTGTTCATTAGTGCAGTGCCTACACCGCAGTATGTGATTACTAGATCACTGATATATACTTTCTTTTTGTTTGCGTTATCTTTATTTTGTTTGTATTTTACTATTACGCCGACAATAAATGCAATAACTGCTATTACTGCTACAGCAATTAAAATGATGGTAAATATATATGCTTCATTCATAATTAGTATACATAATCTGTATGATTGCACTTGTTACACTGCACACCTCGTTTAGGAGGATATGTTGTCAACATAACATTGGGATTAGAATAATACAATTCTTCTCCACACTTTGGACAAGCAAAGCCAGAGTTGAGGTTATTGACTGCGGCAAAAGTGTTATATGCTTTGTTATTATGTTCCTCAAGACTTTTTAGTGTTTGTTTTGGAACTTCTGGAACTTCTGTTTGTTTTTTAACATATTCTTCAACTTTACGCAGTCTAATATTTAAGACTGCGATTCTGTTATGAGCGCACTGTAGTGTTTCGTGAAATCTATAACCTTCTCGTTTCTCTGTAATTGTAGGCGTTCCCATTCGCATATCAGAGTAGTAAGAACCGCATCCAAAAAGAGAATGATATTCACCTTTTACTTCATATGCGTCACAATTTGGGCAGGTTTTAATATTTTTATTCATATCGGTAGATTGTGTTTGTTTATCAGAAGATTATCGTAAGATTAGTTTAGTATATACTCTCTATGCACTGAATCAAATGAATAATCAAATTCACGCAGTGGAGAATTTGGCAAAACAACAAGTTCATCGGTTTCTGTATTGTATCCGTGACTCACCATTTTGGTATTTGTTTCTTTATCAAGATAAGTAATTAAAACAATCATTTTAATAGTTCACTTTGTTCAAAAATATTGCCAACAATGACGGACTCAAATGCTACATCACAATTTAGGTTGATATGATGTTGATTTGGTCCTTTTCGTTCCCATTGAAAGATATAACCGCCTTCATCAGCTTCATATAATACTTGTCCTATTACACCTGTTGTAGGTATAGAACCAGACTTATACATTAGAATATCACCTTCGTAAATTTCTTTATCGTTGCTATCAGTTAAGCCAGTATACCATTGAATTGTATGTCCGCTAAATTCTTTGAATTGGCCAATGTTGACAATACTTCGTGAATCATCAACTAAACTGGGTCTGGTAACGCCATATAGTTTACCATAACAATCCATAAAAACACTATTGTCACTACCAAATTTATTTAGTGACGGTAGCCAAACTCTAAATTTAATTGGTCTGTTCATATTAGTTTAATAGTTCACTATGTTCAAAAATATTGCCAATTACTTCTCCGTGGGTATTAACATGCACCATAGAAGTCCATCCTCCATTATGGTATTTCAAGCCCATATATTTATCCCACTTTACCACAAGGTTGGCATTTAACTCACCAAATTTTAAATGAATAATATCACCCTCGTAAATTTCTTTACCATTTTTATCAGTTAAGCCAGTGTATTCTAGTGCAACGCAATCATTCAATTCTTCTGTAGGAACATTATTCATAAATGCCCCAAACAAAATTGTTTCTCCAAACAAATTCACTTCATTGCCAGGTCCGTGAACCCATTTGTTTTGTTTGTTATTGTATACTCTAAATTTAATTTGCCGTGTCATATTAGTTTACCTTTTCAGCTTTTACCACACTTGTTTCAAATCTATGTTCCACATACTTAATTGCTTGAATCATAGTATCTGAAAAATGTTCAACAACCAAGCCTGAAATTAATGTAAGTTTGAATTTTAACATAACTCTACTTTACCACACACTTTATAACAAGTCAAATGATCTTTTAGTCCATTCCACTTTCGGTCCAAACCACCTTCAGCTGTTCAATATCAACAATTTCAGCCCAATCATAATCAAAGTTATCCTGACTGATAAGAAATTTGTAGGCATCATTTTCAGAATCAAATTTTCCAATAAACCCATCCCACCCAGTAGTGCGACTATTGCCAGCGAACAGAAGATATTTCTTATTCATAGTTTAATTTACTTTTTAAGTTTACCACACACTTTATAAGAAGTCAACAACTTTTTAGACTAATCCATTCGGCATTGAGATAGTTCAATACACACTGATAAAAGAACAATTGTTCTTCTTTGTCTTGAAATTCTTTGAACGCTTGAATTTCAAAATCTTTTGGTCCGAATTCCACACGAACATAAACTCCACCAAAAAGCAACAAAATTACTCTACAATTGTTCATAGTTTAACTTACTTTACTTTTTAAGTTTACCACCAAATTTATAGAAAGTCAATTGGAATTTTTGAGATTTTTGTTATAAGCAATCCAACCTCTTTCATGCGCAAACAATACATTCATTGCAGATGTAACATTTTTTAATTTATGGGGATAATTTTTGACGGAGGGGATATTACAAAATTGATATTTAGTTTTACCATCAACAACAACTTCTTCTAACATTGCATTAGTTCCGTATTTTTGTTGTATATAATTGTTTGCGTCAATTAAAGTGGTAATACTATTGGTATATGTTTTAAATTGCTGCGTCATAATATGCTATAAGTATTTTATTAAGTTACAGCGCTTTATTTATATTTGAACCGCTAGGCAAACTTCCATCTGCCGGATTTGCAAACTACTGAATACAATTCACCTATTGCTAGGTATAAATATGTATCATAGTAGTTTGCAATAATGTATATCTGCCGTCTGTAGGATATGATCCCTGTCCTACACAGGTTCTATGCGCAACATAACAGAGTCTATTAACCATAGCTGATGCTATGCAACTCAATACTATCTATTACATCTATATGCGGGAGAACGCCTACCTCAAAACTCCACGGTGCGTCAATTCATAAATAATGAAAGACATTTTACACCAACAATAGTATATTCTGATTATTTCTAATCACGGCCGGTAAATTGTATTCAGGAAAAGTAATTAACTTTCTTATTTTTATGCTCTGTTGCGTGAGCTTTGGACTGGTCGGTCTGATTCAAGTATCTCCGGTTAGCAAGATACAGGTCATTTTTTATTCTACCGCTCCAATTGAATTTTGACTCATATACAATGGCCCACATTGAGATAATCAAAATTGCTATGTATATAAATATCTAGCCGTCAACAAAAACAAAAATATATTTGAAATAAAAATGAAAAACCCTGATAGTGGGCCTATCAGGGAAAGCTTGGGGGCTTTTTTAATATTAGCAGTAGGGCTGCTAAATTTTAGAACAGGAAATGAAGCCTGTAATATTAACTATATACAACTTAACAAAAGATACAATTTTATTTGTTTTTTACTTAATCAGTCAACAGCTTTTGTTAAATATTTTCAATCCACAAAATGAGAACAATCCCCAGAATCATTCCCAACATCGCCGCATTTTCCGCTAGGAATTCAATATTCATCTTGGATATATCCTACACCAATCCTCCGCAGAAGTCAACAGCTTTTTTGAAAAATTATGCTTCACCAAAGACACAACTAATCACAACACTATTTTGTGGCCAATAATAAATTTCTTTATCATCTGTTGTAAAAATGTCTATTACTACACGCTTATAACCTTTATGCCAGAATTGGCGTTCATTTCCATTTATATAACACTTTATATAACTAAGTGACTTATCTCTATCAAACAAATGTTTATCCATAAAAACTAAGTCGTCATTTATTTGATGTTTAAAAAGTTGTTTATTTAGTTCATCATTTTTAGCATAATACAAACCATTCTTATTACACCACTCCGTCATATCCTCATTAGAATAAAGACTGGTAGCACTTCTATAAGTCGTGGTTTCACTATTAAAAATGAAATCACGCTTTCTATAAAGCATATTCATTTCTGGTTGCGTTGATATTGCACCAAACACTGCTACGGATGGCAATGCAAGTGCGGTTGATGTAATAAATTTTCTTCGGTTCATATCAATACATATATCACTGATATATTACTAAGTCAAGACTTATTTTTCATTCCCAACTTTTTTCTGAAATGCGCTACCTTTATCTTTCCAGTAAATGTTTGGAATACCTCGTTTATCTGCTACAAATTGAGACACGCCATCCCATTGTTTTTCTTTATACAATTCATACAACTTTGGCAATTCATCGTATGTTACTTCTTCACCATCTGAAGCGGGTACAAAATAATCATTAATTAATACATACAATGCCAAACAATCTTTACCATTGTGTTTACTGATTGCTGAACTTACAAACAATACACCTTCATCCAATAAATAAGCACACATACTTTCATAGTCTGGTTCCATCTTGCCAAAAATGTTGTAATAGTATGTCCGTCTATCGTCCTTTATATCAAATTCTTCTTCATTCATAACTTGGTCCCAACATAGGATTTTTGATTCCTTTGGTATAGTAATTTTCAGCAGCACCTGAGTAATAACCAATTTCACCACATTGTGTGCATTTATACCTATGCAAATCTATATCTTTAAAAGTATCTTCCCATTCCCAACTTATATCAACAGATTCATCACCAGTATAATGATTATATACGGGAGTTTTTACTTCTACTAGTCTCTGATGCTTACAACTATTTTTCATTTGAATATTAACCTTGAATATACCTGATATTATCTTCAAACCTTCTTTGTCTGGCTTCTGCCTCAGCAGTAGTAGTTGGAGGATCTAATGGCTTAGGCCACGGAATATCTTTTTCTTTATATTGTATCGCCTCTTGTTCTTTTATCCACAAATAGGTTTCCCACCAAACATCTTTTGCAGCCTGTGGTCCTTCTTTAGAATAAATGTCCTCTATTAGATCTAACGATAGATTTCCCTCTATATTCGCTACCACATTGCATTGACAATCATAGATTTTAACATTCATCTTTGGTCGAGTCAATAAATGATAATCATTAGGATGTTTAGCGGTACAAATCATATTAATTATTCCTCGTTATTATTTTTTAATGCTGCTTTTGCAATAAAATTCTCACTCTCTAATTTGTCAGAATCTTTTGCCATTTCAATCATAACATCAACTTGATTAGTCTGTATCAACCTTTCTTCTTCAACTACTTCAACATCAAATTCATCAATACCGCACAATTCACCATCTTCAGCTTCAACACCATCTTCATAGATATGAATACCTCTAGCCAAGATACTGCCTGATTTGAGCCATTTATTGTATGACTCAAGCGTAATTCGTTTGCCAAAGCAGTCGTAATCAAACGCTTCTGTTCCCGCCTTAAACCAAGTATCAGGCTTGGCAATTAGTTTAACATATTTCATTGGGGTAACATTTTAATATAATTGTATTTTACCTCTACATTGATACTAAACACTAATAGTCCCAATGTCAAGCGTAAACAACTATAAGTATGGTTAGAAGCAAATGCTTCACTATCATAGTTAGTCACTGGAAATTGAAATCGTATTCCAACAAATAATCCACCACCATTTCTACAATGCCATTGCGGATATATACTTATATACTTTGTATTCATATTATTTCTTTAATTTACTTTCAACTGGCTTCATACCCAGCAAAATTCGTGCTTGATCACGCACTTCAGCACTAACAGCATAACCATATTCTTCGGGACTAAGCAATGAATTTACAAATGATTTATATTTTTGTAATTCTTCTTGAGATTCTTGAAGTCCTTTTTTTATACCTCGTTCTTCAGCGTTTTTCATAAGCCTATGCTGTAGTTCGTTTATTTTTTTATATTCGTTCAAATCTTCTTTTAAATAATACATTTCGTAATGTACATTTTTTATATGTTGAGCAAGTGATTCAACGCTTTTTACTAAATCATCAACATTAAATTCTATTTCTTTATTGTTCATATTATTTTATAAATGTAAAGTTCTGGAATAATCATCCACACCATCACTATATCCAATCCACCACCATTCTTCTTCATATTTTTTGGAGGAAGGAAACCCCTATGGCTTTAGCCTAGGGGGAGGAATTCCGACTATGTAATCAATATACATTGACCGCTTGATTTTGTCAACCACAAAAATATTTTTCATTATTTTTCACTTTTTGTATTTATAGTGTATATTTATATGAAGTGATATCATATAATACACAACTTTTAATGAAAAATCAAGAAGACTTTGATAGTTTAAAGTCAATTCTTGAAATGCATAAAGTTGTATTTAATTTTGCTTCACAACATCAATTCAATGAAACAAAAAATAGTTTGTTAGTTTTACATTCTAAAGTTTATAATAACATTAGAAAACAATATCCAAATATACCATCACAAGTTATTATTAAAGCAGAACAAGAATGTTTATCAAGTTATAAATCTACAAAGTCAAATAAACACAGATTAAAAAAATCAATTGAAAAGAAAAACCTTTCCATGCGTTTAGATAAAAGACTTTATTCAAAAAACAAAACTGATAAATATTCAATCCGTATAACTACTACTTCTGGAAGACAATCATTTAAATTTGTAGTGTATCCTAAACTAAAGGAATTATTGGACAAATATGAATATACAGATCCTCTAATTTATGAAAATGATGGTAAATTATTTATATCATTTACATTTGATAATAAACCTAAAGAACCATTAAAACAAAAACTCGCTTTAGGAGTAGATATCGGCATTCGTCGTAATGCAGCTTGTAGTGATGGTAGAATAATTATTGATAGAAAGTTTAATGGAGATAAGCGTAGATTGAGACATTTAAAAGATAGTCTCAAATCCAAAAGCACTAAAAGTGCCAGAAGACATCTTCGTAAGTTAAAACATAAAGAATCTAACAAAAATAGAAATCAAACACATTTGATTGCTAATGAAGTTTTAAACACAGAAGCAGATACAATCGTGCTTGAAAATCTTGTCGGTATAAAAAAGAAAAAAAATAAATATCAAAATAAGCGTTCAATTGGACAAGTTCCAATATTTGAACTTCGTAGAGTAATAAGCTATAAGGCAGAGAATCAAGGTAAATTGGTTCTACTAGTTCGCCCTTATTATACATCACAGATTGATAGTGTAACTGGAAATCGTGATGGAGAAAGAAGAGGTTGTAGATTTTACTCTAAGAATGGACTTATTTATGATGCGGACATTAATGCGGCAATCAATATTGCTAAATTGTCCAAACTTCCCGTATCACAGACTAATTACCTGACTTACGGGCAGGCTGTCGTCAACCAGCCAAATGTATGTAAGCCTGTTGTGAAAGCAACAGCATTACAAGCCCCTATGGCTTTATCCTAGGGGTTGTTGACATTCAATATTGAGCAGTGTCACTTACTTTTTTAATAAGCCTCATTCTTAGACATTTTGGCAAAATCAAATGTTTAAGTAACCACGCATAAAATCTATGTTTTTTTGTTTGTTTAATCATACTATTCTTTCCATTTACTAATTGTTCTTACAAAAGTTTCTGCTCGCATTCGTGCAGAAGCGTGAATCAAATCAAATTCACAAGAACGATTTTTAATCAAATCATCAAGCACATAAGCATACTCATATTGTTGATCATCATTTAGTGTATTTTCTGCGTCATGCATTGCATTCAAATCATTACAATAATCTGGCGGATAATCCATTTCTAATTTACCCCAGTTTTCAGCAAATTGTTTTGAATCCCTCGGAGGTGTCCAATAAGAATAACTAGGATATCCTTTGGATATGCTTTCTGGAGTTGGATGATATTCCACCCACCCACGAAATTCAGCAATAATTTTATTGATTTCTTCGTTAGTCATTTTTCTCTTGGTTATGAATATACTTTACTTCTTTTAGAAAGTCAACCAGATTATGATAAAAATCACTCATCTCCATAGCCTCATCAATCCAATCTTCCAATTTACCATTTTCTTTGACAAGATATAACTCTCTACCAATCTTTGCAGATAACTCTCCACCATTATCTTCAAATAAATTAGCGTGAAATTTATGGCGATCAACTTTACAAGTATAGTCCTTATACGGAAAACATTTGGGAATCTTAATATTCTTAACTTTAATCTTCATACCACTTATCCATAATAAGTTTCTTCAACTCTTCATTCTCAGTTGCCAACTTTAGATTGCTTTCACGCAAATTCTTCAAATCCGCCGGTAAACATACCATATCCTTATGTTCTACCAACCTATCAGCATAATTTTTATACCAATCCAATTGATTCTGTAATTCAACATTCTCAGCCAACACCTTGTTATAAGCACTCAATAACTCATTCTTAGTCATATATCAACCTTTTTTTACCTTACAAGTGTCAAGTGTCTTGTAGTAGGTCCGTAGTTCAGCATCAAAAAACAACCACATAATAAATCTACGAAAATAACTTTGTTTACGATAAACGCTTACTTCAATATCATTATCTGGAAAATACCACGCAAATCTTTCTATAATTTGATACTTCATATAGTCTTAGCAAATGATTCTACACTCTTCACCAAATCATCTCCGTTAAATTCAATTTCATTATGCATCATACCATAAAATTTAGCTTTGTCAATCCATTTTACCGCACCTTTGTCAATGATGCCAACATTACCATATTTGTCAGTCACAACAAAACCTGTAACAACACTACCATCTCGTTCTATAATTTCCGCAGTTTTTTCTGCGGTCAAGTTTTTGCCAAATTGTCCCATTACATACATTAATTCTACCATTAATTCTAATTTTTTATTCATATCAATCTTCCCTTACATTTTCAATAATAGTTTCAGTTCTTTCGTAACCACCTTCTCCCATAATATATTGATACCCTGTAATATGAATTTTTATACGATCATTGTTTTGATGAATACTAACTTTAGGATGGTCAATACCTATACCCTTATAAATCTTAACAGGATTATCTACAGGATAAAAATAAAATTCTCCATTAGAAAAATCCATCCTATCACAATCCTTCGTTACATATTTATCAGTGTCATAATCGTAATAACTTACTTTGAATTTCATAATTATTCTTCTTCTTTTTCTTCTAACCACCATTCCCAACAACGGATGCCATTTTGTTCAGCAATTTCAAGCATACCAGAAATAAACTCTTGTTCTTCCAATACTGGTTGTATTTCTTCCACCCATTTTAGATTCATATAAATCAGTTGTCAAACCAAAACACAATACGAGCATCATATCCAAGTTCCTCAAACCGTTTCAAACTAGCCAATACAACTTGATACTCTGGTTCATCAACCATAGAGGGAGGAGCATAAGCCCAACTATCAGGCTGAATATTCTCTTCCTTAACCATTTTGTTATGTTCCTCAACACGCACTTTATGCCAACCAGCTTCCAATTCAAGATACTTGTTGATAACACTCTCAAACTCACTGGTTGTCAACCAACTATGACTATGTGCATCAGGATTAGTAACCCAAATTGGATTTCCATCCTTATCGTTGATGAACTTGCTACTGCCTGACTTAACCCAACGCTTAGCAGTTTCCATAGAAACATAGTCCTCACTTTTAGTTTCACTAATATAGATTCGGTTATCATCCGTTGCAGTATAACCCGCATCATCAGGCATACCACGGCGTTCAACCAAAACAGGCAATTTTCCGTCACTATAATAGTTACGAACATCTGCCATCAATGCAAACATTGCGTAATTACGGCCGGGATTAATATTTCCCCCAAAACCTTGCCATGCAGGATCATATCCATCTTTAGACTTATACTCAATATACAAATGAATGTCACATCCCATAATTTTTTATTTTTTAGTTGTTTCTTATTACTCCACTACTTTACCACGGAGTTTAAAACAAGTCAACCTTTTTTTACGGGGTATACCTGCAAATATATAAATCTATTGGGGAATCTTTGAAAACTTCATCAATGATCACACTAACAATTCGCCAACTACCACCACCCAACATACATCCCATATTGTATGGCAAACTAAGTGTAGTTAATCCCAATTCTCTTGCATTTTGTTCAATACTACTCAATCCAGTATAAACTGCTTCATAATTGGTATGACGTTTTTCACGCCCATAACGATACTGACTATAACAATTATAAATTACAAATTTACCATCATTAGTCTTTACACTACTAAATGTACCCAACTTCTTATAGTCACCAGCAATTGTCAGACAATCCACTTCATAAGCCTCCGGATATCTAGCACGAATTTCTCTAGCAATGCCACTACCCATAGTGTTTTGACAATTCGCCTGATGTATAATGCCTTGAGCACCACCATCAAAAATATTACAATCTTTATGTATAATCATATGTTTTAATCCTTTTTTACAAAATCCCACTTGTCAGCATCATTCATTCTCGCACTGATACCATCACACAAATGCAACAACCACGCAGCTTTAGTCTTTGGCATCACTGGACTTCCCCACTCACGATGTCCGTGATGTGACAAAATGTTGTGGGTAACACTATCAGCATATTTACCATACTTGAAATTATGAAATGCACACGCCTGATTCCAAGTAATTGCACTACGACTGATATGATGAATAGTTCGTTTGTGTTCAGTTCCTTGCCATTTTGTATATTCTTCATTAACTGGTTCATAATCCCACATTTTGCCACAATCGTGAAATAACGCACTCAAATACAATTCAGTTCGGTCAACATCTAATTTTAATAAAATATAATTAGAAATACACAATTCAACTACTTCATATGTATGTTGTATCAAACCACCCATACCATAGTGATGTTGATGTTCTTTGCTACTACCACTCCACAATTCAAATCGTGGATCTGTAATTACCACAGAAGCAATATCATATACACCCAAATTATTTGCTCGGTCAATCAAATGTTGTTTATAGTTAATCATACGTATGTATTTAGATAAATTACTAATATAACTTTGTTGCCTTCCACGGTTGTAGAAAACACAGTTTCCATTTCACTTTTATTAATCGGATTACCATTATTAATAAGATTTCTATACCACGGATCAGTCACTACTTCAGTACTCCAATCCCTATAATAAGAATAGTAGTATCCATATTCACTACCACCTGTTACTGGCTTATGATTTGAATATTTCCACTTGGTATTTAATATAGGATACTTTTGGTTTATTTCTTCACCACTCATAAAGTGCGCCTCATAAAATCCCTTCCAAATACTAGTTTGATCTACATTAGGAACATCTTTAGCAGCGGTAATATTCATAAAAACTTATTCAGTTTTCTTTTCAATCTTCTCCGTCAACTCTCTAATCATATCAATAGCACCAATAAGCGTTATATCAGTCCCATTTAATATATCATCTCCAACTATTTCAATTCCACGCCGTTGCGCTTCTAACGCATATTCACGCCACGGTCCATCCGGTAAATCTTTAATCTTAATAGCCCTCATAAAAACTTATAACTATATACACTATTCTGTGTTTTGAAATAGTTGTTACCCACCTCAGTTACCCTTGATGTACTAAACACGCCATAAGCTTCTACACCATTACGCTTGGTTCTACCTACAACAACAGGTTTACCCACCTCAATATCATAACTCAATACACCCTCCAAATTGTATTCAATTGGAATGCTACTGTAGTTATCATAATTAGGTTTACCCATAATATGTTCATCCATATTTCTAGCAGGTAATCCACCGGGTACTTCTGCCAACTTCTCAATATAAATCTTCTTCATATTATTACTTTTTATCAGCATTAATCTTATCTAGTGCTTTTTCTACAGAAGAACGCCACTTTTGATTATCTTCATGAACCGCCATGTCATCTGATATAAAATTAATATCATTAGATGACTTTACAGTATTACAAAGATTGGTTTGCCAATTTGTATCCATCACACAAATGCCTTCACCGGCTTTAATTGTGCCACAAGTTGTAGCAGGTGAACCTGCGTTAATTGTGCCACAAGTTGTAGTAGGTCCTGTCCAATATGGATGACCTGTGTCATTTGGATGCTTGGGCGTATACCACGGATAAGTATCATATGGATATGGAATACTAGGTGTTGTAGGATTTAATGGTTTGGTTTTATCATCATCAAACTTTCTTACACCCGGCGGATAATTAGGAAAGTATGGAGGGGCATTATCAATATTCAATGCCTTACGACACTGTTCATACAGTTTTGTTACTTCTTCTTCAGTTAGAAAATATGCAGTGTCTTTAATCGTCAGTTTATAAGTCTTTTCAATAGTCATAAATTTTTATACAAGTTCCAAATTGTTCTTACTCTTACGGTCCCACATAACATCATTCAATGCAAACCAAGCACCATGAATCCTATTAGGATGATTGCTAACTTCCTCCTCCAGTTCATTAACAAATTGTGGAGTCACTTCATTCCATCCAAAAGACTCACACAAATAATATTTACCATTAACACAAACAATATCATTGACACTCAATGAACGTTTCTTGGACCTGATAAACAATTCAGATTCCATACCAGAACCGTGATTCCATTCAGCAAATACCCGTTCCAGAATATCACTAACAACCATATCAGTCTCCATCACAAAAGAATGAACGGCTTCATCAGGATAAATCACATGAACAATGTTTTTCATATTGTTTTTAAATATTAGTATATGACCAAACCAATGTCAACAACTTTTTTAGAAGTTAACAACATTTCCAATGGTGAAAGTGGAACCAGTGAAGTAACTGCGTTTCTTCTCAACCCAAGCCCGTTGCTGAGCACGGCGGAGACCACGGGCAATACGGTTACGGACAACCTCTTGCTTACGGTAGGTGACCACCTCAGCCGCCAACTCACGACCCCACTTGTCCAGCTGCTCGTAGGTCAACTCAGACCAAACAGGCCGGGGACGGAAACCGTTGATCTCCTTGTAGGTGTCAGAGATGTAGCTGATCAGGTCATCACGGGTGGGAACAAAGGGAACAGAGTCATTAACCATGGAAAGAAGATACTAGCCGCCAATGGTTCCGTCAAAACTTTTTTTAAACTTTTTTTTGGTCATGGTTTGTGGGAACCATCTGGACACCTGGCCAGACAAACAAAACCGCCCATAAGGGATCCTGGGCGGTTCTGGCACGGTTTAAACCGTCTGTTTCTGGTTAGATTCAGGAAGAAAACGGTCATATTCTTCCCAATAGTTTGCAAAGGTAACCTTGAGCTTTGCAAAGTTTGTAGCATCCGCAACCCTAGCAAGGTTAGACAATTGCTTTACAAAACTACCACCGTACTGTGACATTGCATCTAGAATTAAATAATCATATTCAGTTTTCATATTATTATGAGTTCTTAATTACGGAAACAGTTTCACTGTAATATCCATTTGATTCACCCAACCACCAAATTTCAAAAGTTCCTTTGTTGGTTACAATTCTGAATTGAGTCCAAGTAGAAGAATCATAAGCCTTATAGTCAGGTGCATTAGGATTATCCATAGGATTAGTATCCTCAGCAGCAATTACTTCTACATTCAGTACATCATCAATATTACCAACAGTACCATACACTCTAACATGTTCACAACAATCTTGTATATGCGTTAGAGTATAACTAGAACCATCACTGGTAGTGATAATAGTATCACCATCATCAGAGTTACTACCTTGAATTGAAGTGATAGTCTTACCCTTAAGTTCAAAAAAGTTAGCGTAATTCATATTATTATATTAGTTCAAAACAGAAGCAAAGGTAGAAAACACAGTATCACCATTTTCAGTAACTTCCCATTGAATTTCAAACTTTTCAAATTCAGTCATAAGAGTTTGAAAATCACTGAAATTATTGGTGCTAGCAATCAATTTCTTTTTGCCTTCAAGGAGAACAAACATCTTGTATTTCATTGTAAAAATATATTAAGTTACCCGTGGAAAAAAGTCAAGGGGAAAGTGAAAAAAATAACAAGTTTTCAGGATTTCACCGGATATTCAATTAAGAACGCCCGTTTGTTCCAAGTTGTAAGTGTCTAGGAATTGAACCTAGTCTCCTGTAATTACCGGCGCATTGCCCGAATGCTACACCTATAGTCTATCTGTTACTTGCTATTGAATAACATACAGAGGATTTGAACCTCCCATTCACCACTAATTGATCAGATCAGTTTAGAATGACCGCCTGTATATATTATTCAAAAATTGAATTAACCAAGCAAAAAATCGTATTATCTGTTTCCGTTTGGGATCTTTGTTGTTACTGCTAGCACCCAACGCTGTTATCAGAGTCATTTGATTCTTTGTCAAGATAGCTAACTCTATTGCTTGGTTAAAAAACATTTGGTTGATGGCAGAGTCCCAAATTTCTCTGCTTTATAGATGTTGGATTGGTCTAGAACCTCATCAACCAATTTGATTTTTACTGATATGTAGATTGGATACTACACCTCGCTGAATTAACAGACGGCTCTAATTAAGCTAATATCAGATATTCAATCAAATTATAAAAAGAACTTAAAAAATTGGTTTGTTAGCTTCAATGTCCGCATATAACTGCCTGTATTATACCCCTACTGTTCGATTACCGACAATCGTGTCGGCATCATTCTCCGTCTACTCATATAATACCATCTATAACTAACAAATTGTTGATTGACATCCAAGTATTTATCAGTGAATCGTAACCCACTGCCCTCTATTTCTTGGTTCTCCGGATTGAAACCGGATGGCTACATTGGTCGAATTAAAGTTAACCGGACTGCTCCTTGCTTCCACGGAATTGCAATCGTTTAATCATTGTGGGCAATATGAAGTTAACTTACATTCTCCCAAGTTGTTATGCCGTCAATCTTTTAGTTTCAGGGTTTCCAGTCGTATTCCTTCCGGTCCCATCAACTGAAAATATCTTACCACGAACTATCCGACTTGTAAAGAACTTTTTTTACTTATCAGACGACTAACACTATTACGATTTGAAGAAATCAGGATTGTGACCCATCTTTATGAGCTCTTCACGCATCTCCCGTTCACTCATCTGTAGACGGGAAAGTTTTGGATTACTCATAGGATGACCGATGGTTGAAATTGCTTCCAAACTCATTCCATCAGGAATAGGTTCCAAACTGAGCACTTCAAACGTAATAGTAGTTTTGTAGAATCCACGGGTATTCATAATTTATTTATTATTTAATTTACCACGAACTATCCGACTTGTAAAGAACTTTTTCTAAAAATCGTCCGGTTTTGATTGTTTGGTCAGCAGGTCCGGTTCCCATTTCCTCAACACATTACCAGTCGCCCCATGCTCGGCACCCGAAGGTTCATAGACTGGCACTCTTTGAGTTAGCTGAAGTTGATTTTCAATTCTTTTAGAATCTAACGATCAACTGAAAATACTTTACCATCACCACACCCGAAAGTCAAGCCTTATCGTGAACTTTTTTTAGGCATACTTGTCTGGTGGTTGAGGAGAAGAGCCAGTTCCTTGTCAGCCTCACCCGTCTTGACATACTTGATGGTCTTGCGGATGGCAGCGATGCGGTTCTTGGTTTGCCGACGGCGGCAATAGTCTTCAAGCTTATCACAATAGTCGTTCCAGTTCTTGGTAATACGCTCGTTATACTTGGTAATACGCTCGTTATACTTATTGATGTTCTTCATCGTGGAAATACTTTACAGGTTTTCCTCTGGGAAGTCAACCGCTTTTTTTACTTTTCTTCAACCCGATAATGAAACTTGATCGCTTCGTTAACCAGGCAGTCATAACAACGAGTTGCATCCCAGTTTGGGATGTAGTGGCATTGAACATTCGTGTCACCACATTGGGGACATTCCTCTTGCCAACTATCTTCCACTTCAACCTCGGCGTTATCAACATCAATCAGTTTCATCGTGGAAATACTTTACACCACCCCATTCAAAAAGTCAACAACTTTTTTCAAAAATTATTTGAAAGCTGAGATTGACCGAACCATCGTAATATTCTCAACATTTCTAGAAATAAGAAACAAAGCTCCACCTTTTTGATCAGTAAACATATGTTCTTCTCTAATTTTCTTCTCTAACTCACTTTGAAAATATTCACTAATAATAGGGTCACCCTCAGTATTTTCATCCTCAAGCGTATTTATACGCAACACCACCGTGTATGTCTTAAGCTTCATTGACAATTCCGGTTCTTCAATCATAGTGGAAATAATTTAGTTTTTTTATTTTTCTTTTGTTACCCTAAAGATAACAAACAGAATAACGCTCAGTTTAAAAAAGAACAAAGCCATTTCTTTTGTTAGATCATTTCCAAGTGGACCGAGCGCAAATAAAACACCCGCAACCAAAGTAGCGATATATCCGATAACAAGTTCTTCACGATTAATTTTCATTTTTTTAGTTAGAGTCACGCAAATCACGTTTTGCACTCTCCACATCACGAAGAAAGCTTTCACTTTCAAGCTCTGAAAGATAATACAAAACTGAAAATGTCAAAGTAACAATAATAATGACGGCGTTCATCGTGGATATATCCTACAGGAGTTCTTCTGGGAAGTCAACAACTTTTTTCAAAAAATTATTAAACTGAAAATGGAATAATAGTAGTAATTTGTTTACGCTTGGGATAACAAACATAACCACCAGAACACATCACTTTAACTCGTTTGTTTCTAAACTTATTAGCATTACTAGCAAGAATACTCTTGGTAACATAACCAGTCTTAACAAGATTACCATAATGGCCAAGACCGCCAGAGCCACCAGTTTCAAAAACAACAAAAGCGTAAAGTTTCATCGTGGGTAATATTTTATCAATGTTCAATCAAAATCACCTGACCATCAAGAATACCAAGTGAAGACTTTTCCTTGAAAGTATAAGTTTCAGGAGTTTCACCACTACGAGCAGGACGAGTAAGATACCACAGAGTATCACCATCCTTCCAAGTTACATTCACCAACTTCTGGTTCTTCTCCAAGTCAACCGTCATAGTACCACCAAAGCTTTTAGCAGCGGTGTTACCATCACAACCAGCACCAACCAGAACCAGAGAAACCAGAACAAGCAATTTGATCTTCATCGTGGTTATACTTTACAGGATTTCTTCGGGGAAGTCAACAACTTTTTTTAACTTTTTCTCTTCCAACCACAAAATCAAACAAATCAATAGATTCATCATAATTGCCCATCCAATTCTTCTTTCAAACATTTTTTACACACCACACGATTGTCAAATGTCAAGAAACTATTGGTCAAAGTTTCCCAATTCACAATCAACGCATTACACTCATCACAACTCTCTAACAAAGGTTCTCCCTCTATCTCAAGTTGATTAAATACATTCATTGTTTTTATATTTCATCAATCACACTTACAAACACGAGCGGTCAACTCAACAAATGTAGAACCAGTCTTATTTACATTCCTATAATACCACTTGCCATTGTTGAAAAGATACTGATAATCCACTCCTTTGCCATTCATCTTATACTCAATCTCACTAATAAACTTCTTACTATTAACATTCTTCTCACCACGATCCCGTCCATAAGCAACACACACTCCAGGGGCCGGATTCTCAAACGAGTGACTGTTGTCTTCACAATAGAGATTCTTGTTCAAACTAGACAAATCACCCAAATCCATCAACTCATACACAATACCAGTAGTATTGTAATACTTCAACAGAAGCTTTCCTACATGTTCAGGATATCCATCCCAATGAACATAGATACCAGTAACGCTGCCATCTTCATTGATAATACCGATATTTCCACGGGTAGCCATATATTTTATTTAATTTACTCTTTTAGTTTACCAGCTTTTTTTAAGAAGTCAATCAAATTTACCCAAACTATTGTTGTAAACTTGGTAATTGTTGGTCTTGAGCCATATAGTCATGTGTTTGACCGTGCCCTCAACCATCTGCGGATTATTCTTGAAAATGGGAGTCCATACCCAATAAAACAAACGGTATACCATCCAATGATACCAACGAATTTTCATAGATGTAGAGTACAGGAGTTTTAAAGAAAGTCAACCAGTTTTTTTGATTAATCAACCACCTCAGTCCATTTGTAACTCTTCACACGCCTACGAAAGCCAGTAATATTGTGAATAGCAGAAACGATATCATCATCAATATCATCTGTATCAGCATCAATATCAAACACCAACTCAGTAGGAAGATCCTTATCCACATTATCAATAGTGTCATAAACAATGTGGGTAACCTTAATAGTCATATCAAAATCAATCATATTCATATTATTACTATTAATCAATTGTTCTTGTTCTTAGGATACGAATGGGGCTTAAACAAATAATGACAAACCATATACAACCCAAACAACTGCCAATACCCAATAGGCTTCAACCCAAATACATCAGGTACAACCATATTATACACCCACATGATAATACCATTAGCAACCAACACACCAATGGTATATCCAACCAACTTACCAAGCAATTCCTTCAAATCATCATTCATATATTTAGTTTATTTAATGTTATTAGTTAACCGCCAAGTTTTTCTCAATCTCAACCATCTTTTCTGCCGGAATAAAACTAGCCACCTGCTTATGATAACGGGGCATCTTTTTAAATACAATAGCCATCTGTTTGGCACTAAGATTACGACCCTTGTTCACTTGTTCAGCAAAACTGGAAAGAATCTTACTATCAAGGCCGTTGAATCCAACACCATTCAAATTGGAAGTCTGACCGGTGGCCTGTTCATCCAGAGTTTGAAGAGTGTAAACCTTCACCAGAGCCTTAACAGCCCAAGCTTCATTGGTCGCCAACTTGTTCTTGATGTACTCAGCAACTTTGATCTTCATCGTGAGAATACTATACCAGCCACCAACCCATCCGTCAAAACTTTTTTTAAGAAATTTTCAGGGTTTTTCAGGATCACCCCAAACCTTTTTGGACCTTAGTAAGCCAACTGAGCAACAGCCTTACTAACACCAATACCACCCTTAGCAATGTTACAGTTAATACCGTCAGTCAAACCACGGGAATAACTGTCCTTATTCATACTAATACGCTTAGTAGCACCACTACGAAGATTGTCAAACTCGTTATCAATGAAAGTTTGAATCTTCTTTTCCAAATTAACAATAGCAACAGAATACTTATTCTTCTGTTCCTCGGTCTTCAACTTATCATTTTCAACACTCTTCTTATTGGACTCCAACTTACTGATAAGTCCATTGTAAAAACCAAACAGATAACTCTGTTTGTGCTTAATGTTAACAGTGTAACTATTGGCCTTGTAATAACTGTGCCAACAACGGACCATAGTTTCACTCAACCAAGTATAAACATACTTGGCGGTATTGATATCACTCTGCTTACCAATAAAGATAAGCTTACGACCACCATAACGACCGCCACTAATGATAATACGAACATTAAAGAACTTGGTCAAAACATTCGAAACATACACATTGACAGTAGGAAGCCGTTGACCAAACTCCATATTTTCACGAACAATTTCTTCCTCATTTTCATTGGAACCAATCAAAGCCAGGTCGATACCATTTTCAATGGCAAGAGCCTGAGCCTTGGACAGAGCAGCTTCAGCTTCTTGTTGGCTGGGGTTGTTACCGGCCAGAGCAAGGAGTTTCTTCAATTTGGAGATAAGAGCGTCATTCATAACGAGAACAGAATAGTTTAAAACCCAAACTAAGTCAAAACTTTTTTTAAAAATTTTTAGGCTTCATCCGCCATAGATTCAAAGACTTCATTCTGACACGGCTCGCACATGGAACTAATCTTGAACTCACGGGCAGCACGGTCACACGAAAAGAATTCAGCTCGTTTACCACAAACCACACACTGTTTTCCAGCTTGAGCCAGTGCAAAACTACGACCAAACATCATCATTGCCATTTCTTCCTTGAAGTTATTAACACTAAATGATGCGGTGGTAACATTATTGAATTTAATGCTCATATAGATAATTTATTGTTAGTTTTTGATGATACCGACAGTCTTATGATTATGTTTAAAATATGCAATATTCTTATCACTGTTCCAACCAGTATAACTAAAGTCAAGTTGATTGACTTCAATAACCTTGTTTACAAGCTTTTTAACATCATCCCATCCATAAGGAACCTGCACTTCAATGTAAAGGTCGCCTTCGATGGAAATGGGTTTGGTGACGGTAACCTTGTTGACAGCGATTCTTGGTTCGTTCATCGTGAAAACAAGATACAGGAGGATTCACTCGCCGTCAAACTTTTTTTGAAACTTTTGTTTGCGGGAATAAATCTTGCTGGAATCAATTTTTTTCGTAACAGGATTGAGATTTCCCCAGAATTTGCGGACTTTGATGGTAGTTTTCATACATCTTCCAACAGTCTACTAGAGTTTTAGAAAAAGTCAAGCACTCGAAATCAAAAAAGTTCTCTTACAACCAGAGTTGGGTAAATATCATAAGCATTGTCAATTTGTTTTACTGCTATTGCTAATACATCAGATGTTCCTTGATATGTTTTACCCAATCCAAAAAATGGGTCAAATTTGACATTATTTGCAAAATTGGAACCACCAGTACCAGCGAAGTATCCAGTTGCAATAACTTTTCCAACATTACTAATTGATCCCGGAGTAGGTTGAACTGAAAATTGTGTAACAGATGATCCTGTTACTGTGCTCCAGACTGGAGTATCAGTTGTAGTTGGATTCAATAATAAATCCCATCTACCACCGTATTTTGCATTATTTCCAGGTGATACTAATAAATCTAATTGTTCTGGTATGATTGTTACATTTGACGCACTTGGATGTATTCTAACATACATTAATACTGAATATTGACTTGCTGATATTGCAGAGTAACCATCGTGTACAACTGTTCTTTCACCATTGTCATTGAATCCACCTTCACTAATTACAGTAGAACATATTTGTGTTAATGTACTTGTACCAGAACCACTTATTTCAAATCGTATAGGCAAGTTTGGATTACGCATATAAACAGTATCCAATGCGTTATAATTTGTAATTTCGTGTATTAGTCTTGGTACTCCTTTTAAAACTACATAGTATCTTACTCTACCAACACCCAACCATTCATAATCTACTGAATAGATTTGAGCTTTTGTTATATCCAATGTTAGAGCAGATGGACCAGTTCCATTTAATTTATCTACATTCCAGTTGCTTTGACTTACAAATGTATCTGTTTTTACACCGTTAATAGTTTTTCTCAATGTTACGCCGAAACTATTTCCATTTTGTTGAAAGAAAATACCATCATTATCATCGTAACTTCCCATTCCTTTTGTTACACCAGATACGCCATCACCAAAAATACCTGTAATAATAGTTTGTTGAGATTTACCAGGCTGATAATGAAATGATCTTTTTGTTTGTCTTATTGCTCTTCCTGTGCCTGTGAGATTCAAGTTACTACTTGCGCTGCCACTGTTATAAACTATATTGGATGAACCTGTACTGTACGAGTCAAAAAAGAATGAATTGTTATTGAATACTTGTTTACTATCAAACAAAGTGGATGGATTACTTACTCTCCATTTACCAAATGCGTCAATGCTTGGAGAATCTGCTGCGAGTATTTGTGTTTTTTCAAAATAAGACATAAAATTATAGTATCCAATATTGTGTAGTTGATGATTGAACTGCTAAATTAGTACCTCTACTTGTTAGACTTTGTGTTAATGAAAAATCAATGTAAGAGCCATCGGTGGAATATACATTGACCATATTACCAGTATTGTCTATTTTTTTAATATTAAATAGTTTACCGCTACCAGATGATGGTGTAGGTAATATAATATCCATAGAACCACTAGAAGCGTCACATAGTATTGTATAATCATTAAATGTTACATTATAACTGGAAGTATTTGCGGTAATATTAGATATGGATTGATAACCTGGAAGATTTAATGGATTACCAAATCCGTCATAATAACTGCCAGATACAACTTGTACAACTCTACCGTAAGTAAAACTGATTTTATTATTTGTTAAATCGTATTGCATTTTAAATTATCATTGATAACCCGTTTAAAACTTCTTCCATCAATTGAGTATATTCTTCTTTTGTTAGATTAGTATTGTTTAAATATTGTCTAATTAATGTTGACACTTTATCTTTATGATCGGGATTATATATATTCAACTTAGACTCGGTGATAGATTTTATAATTTTACCTGCGTGACATTGTATATCTTGTGTTTCTGCTTCTACAATTTTTTCAACTGATTTGACCGTTATATTTTCACTAATATCAACTTTTTTACTTAATTCGGTTACATAGTCTGTTTTATATGGTGTAAAATAAGAATCTTCAGCTATTACTTCCAAATACATTTTACCTTTTGAATTTTCATCAAGAATACCTTTTAATTTCTTTACTGGTATTGATACTTTACCTTTTTCATTAATTGTACCCCTACATCTTATATCCATATCGTTGGATTCAATTACAAGGTTAACTTTGGATTTAGTAAGACTTGCACCTTGTATTTTCAAAGTACATTCAAAATTTTTAACGGTATCAAGTTGAATAGTATACATAAAGTATAAATAGTTATAATTTTATTTAATTTCATCTAATTTGACAATTACTTCTTTCGCTATACTTTGAATGTCATCAACTGTTATTTTTATATCTTTTTTATTAAATTGTTTTTTATCTTTAAACTTATCTGGTCCCATCTGTATCATCACTTCAATCAGTCTTTGTTTATATTGTTCACTGATTCTATCTAGATTTCTTTGCAGCTGATCTCGTATTTCGTTTACTTTACATTCATTTTCATAATTATCAAATGGATGTTCACACCATTCTCTGGGATCTCTTGCGCCTCCCAAGTCGTATATAATATAATAAACATCCTCCCAATCTCTTATTTCTTCATTCCATAAGACATCGTTATCTTCCCAATCTATGTAAATTTTTGTAGACATCTATATTAAATAGAAAACCCCACCAATAAAACACTAGTGGGGTTATAATATTATTAAATTAATTTATTACTTTTAACTAAATTGTCTTTCGCCCACAATGGTTGTAAATTAGTGTAATGACACGCTTCTAATAGTTGGTTTCTATCTGTCAAATCAAAACTATCCAATGGTTTGATATGGTCAATGTGCCAACCGTCATGCGCCCAGTTATCCCAACTCATTCCTGGTAAAAACTTAGATTCAAGATGTTGTTTTAATTGTTCTACACTACATCCCAAATCTCTTACCGCACTACCAACTTTAAAATTGCCATTAATTGATTTGTATAATCTTCCTCTTAAATTACGACTTAATTTATATTGAATGTCGTTTTTATATTTACTTTTATTATAAACTTTTATTTTATTTTTATTAGTTTCACGATATATTTTTCGTTTAACTTTTCTCGTTTCTTTATTAACGTCACGCCAAATTTTCTGTTTAATTTTTATTTTTTCTTTATTATCTTCACGGTAAGCTTTTCTTTCATTTTTATGTATTTTATCCCAATTTTTCTTTTGAACACTTATTTTTTCTTTATTATTTTCCCGCCAAGTTTTTTTCTGTATTTTCCTTCTTAGTTTTGGATCTGTAATATCTTTCCAATCTTTCGGCGTTGAGTCGTTCTTTGTTTCTATGATAGAATTCTCTTTGTCGGATTTTTCTTTCTTCAATAAGTTCTGATTCAGGTCTGTTGAGTTTTTTTCTTCCCATATAAAGTATTCGTGTTGTATATTTTCCATAATTATTATCTCTTTGTCAATATATAAATAGTATGTAGAGGATATAAAATGTAGGAAAAGTTAAATTATTTTACATTTTAAATAAAAAACCCCCCACTTATGGTGGGGGGTCATAATGATGTTATTTAATTATTAAACTTGTTCAGATTCTTCTGAACCATCTTCTAAATCTTCTTCTCCAAGCTCATTTTCGTCACTTACTTCTTCACCTTCTTCTGAATGACCAATTAATTTAGTCTTTAGACTATTTAGTGAACCAATGATACTTTCAATTTGAGCCAATAGTTCTGCGTGCTCAGTTTCTTCTGCTGTCGGTGGTGTTTCTATTTGTCCTGCATCTGGTTCAGCAGATGCTTGTGGGTCAACTGGTTGCATTTCATCTTGTTCCTTGAGTTTCTTTGTTTTCTTTGGAGATACAAAGTTCTTGGATTTGGATTCATTGATAGACTCAATGATTAAGCCTTTGATAATATTTTTAAGATCGCTTTTGGTCATATGTCTATATAAATATATAAAGTTAAAATAAAAATTAAATTAATAGTAATATTGTGAACTTCAACGAAAAAATATAAAAAATCTCTTGACTTTTTTGAAATTTCTGCGATATTTATTGTCATGAAGATGACCAAGAACGAACTCAAAGACCTCATCAAGGAATGTGTGGATGAAGTTTTGAATGAAAGTCAACCTCAAAAAGTTTTTACTATTCAAGAAATGGTGGAAAAAGGAATGTTAAATTCTGTTCCTGAAGTTGAAATCAACGAATCTGAATATAACCGTATAGTAAATGAATCAATTGAGGTTGATAATATAGAGGAAATACTATGATTGAATTGATTGAAGCTGTTACTATTAAAAAGGCATTTAGATATTTAAAAAATGCCGGTGATAGAATGAGAGTCACCCGTAATTTTATTGATGATAAGAGTAAGTTATCAGATGACAACTTAACCTATGTAAAAAGTTGGTTTAGTGATTGGAATCAATCTCAATCAAATCCAAAAACACCTGGCGGTAAACCAGTGTTTGAAGAAAAGTTTAAAAATAAAAAAACTGGATTGATGATATTTGGAGTGGAGATTCATAGACAAAATCCATCAATTCATATGATAGTTTATATTAATAAAACCTCACCTATTGTTACAAAAAAGGGAGTTAAATTATCTGGTGGTAATAATTTATTTATATTTGATAGAGTATTTGACAGTTATGTAGCGTATAACAAATACTTAGATAGTTTAAGATAATCTATATCGTGGTGCAAATTGATTGTATACTAATGTAATATCACTTGCACTCAATGTTTTGTTGTATATCAATACAACTGGAATCATACCATCAAAGAAATCCCCAGCAACACTGCTATCCCATCTTTTAGCAATATTAATTCCTTTAGCACTTGTACCTACTGTTGTTGCAACGGCTAAATTAGAATATTCAGCTCCGTTTACATAAAATCTAATTGTACTTGCATCATAACTTACAGCAAACATATACCAAGTATTGGTTGATACTGTATAACCAGTTGGATATTTCCACCCCAATGTATTTGTCCAAAAACCACCTACAATCTTATTATCCAATCCAAATGAACCAATAGCAAAGTTAAGATATGTTTCTACACCAGTAAATCTGTTGGTAACTAAAGCATTTGTTCCTGCAACTGGAGCAACATCAAACTTAGCAAAAGTAATAACAGTAAATCTTGGTAAATTACCCAAATCCGGTACACTTACCCATTGACTACTAGCACTAACAAAGTTCATTGTACCAAAATTATCACTACTATAAGACGCACCATTGGTTAATGTACCATTATCAGCACTACCACTACTAGCAACATCTACCCAAGTTGTTCCAAAACTGGAAGTGTAACTATCATTTCTACCAGCATCCAAATATAATAGTGGAGATAAAAAATTGGCATAATCATTATATCCACCATGACTGTCCCATCCAACTTCATTTACACCAATATTATGGCTGGGTACATTTACTAATTTTTTCTTACCTGTCTTTTTATCTATTACTACTATTTGTTGCATATACTAAATAAATAGTATATAATATTTATTCAACTTTAATTATATCATCTTTATATTCCAGTTGTTTTGGGTAATCACTTGTTGGATGTTTTAATGATGATAGTATCTTTTTCTTTTCACGTTTATCAGTAAGAATATAAATATATCTAAACTTTCTTCTGTTGAAACGTTTCCAATAAGGTTTTTGAATTTTTTCTTCAATAATTGCTTTATTTCTTACTCCACCCAATTTAGCTCCAATTGTTCTGGTATGTACCCATTTACAATTAGGAGGTGGTTCAAAGCTAATGAGATAATCGCATTCATCCGGTGTATTTTCTATTTTCTGATACAACCAATTTGTTGCTTGATAAATCTTACCCAAATGTCCTTGAGAAGGATCGGCATAACTTACTAATACTTTAATATTAGTGTCGTGTTTCTTCAACCATTTAAAACTCTGACTAATAGCCCAACTTTCAATATTTTTGCCATGACCATCTTCAATCCATAGTCTGGTAAGCTCCAATACATTTTCATTGGTCAATAAATCAGATAATCCATTAATTACCTGTCTTCCAATAGGAAATCCATAGATTAGTGTTCCAATTATTTTATCACCCGATCCAATAAAGAATTCCTCTTCTTTACTCTTTTTGAAGATTCCAAGAGCATATCTGCAACTAGTCCATGCATGACTATAATGATTTGCAACAATCAATTTCTTTGCGTCATCTTTTTTAATTGGTCCAATATAATATAAATTCGGATCTAAATAGTCATTCATAATTTATTAAATATCTATACAGTATAACACTACTAAATACAAGATATTATACTTCTTTCTCCCAAAAGTTATTCTTTAGATAAAAAAGAATAGCATCTTCAATTTCAATACCAGCCCAACAAAATGTTTTTTTAACAAATTTTTCAAACTTATCGGTATTGATAAATTTACAGATCTTTTCTGCCATATCATTGTTGTCTACGACAATTGCACAACAATGTTGAGTCATTCCCAACTTACCTTCATAATCATTATAAGCTCTGAATGTACCAGTTCTACTGAGAATTACCTTTCGTACACCAAAATGTCCACGTTTTTTAGATGTATAATAAAATACAGGCTTATATCCCTTATGAAGGGTGTGCAAACAAGGATGTTTATGAAATTCACTCTCTTCCATAGATTGATTCTTATTTGTCTTATGAGTATCATAAATATACTCACACTTCATTACCTTCAATCGGTTAGAATCAGTCAAATTTGATACCGTCAACTTACGAACAATATCAAAGTTACAATTAGGAAGAAAATCCCAATCTTTGTTGGAAAATGTAAAGGTATTGTCATCGACATCACAAATAACATAGTTGTAATTAGATGACTTTTCCTTTTTCACCAGTACAAAATCAACAGCGGTTTTAAACACACTATTGATTCCGTAAAATTTAGAATGTACAAGTTTATTCTTTTTAATAAACAATTCCCATACATCACTATTGGGCTTTCTCCATTTTGGCAATACTGTAGTTAACAGATAACCACCATTGACAAGAATGTTAGACAGAATCTTGTCACAGTTGTCTTCCCAAATAGTATTGAATTTGTTGCCAGTTTCATTAAACGGCATGTTGGTTACAACAATATCAAACTTACCTTTTACGGATTGATTCTTAATAGAAATATCATTAAGAACTCGTTTTGTAACAAGATATCCAATATCAGTATAACAAAATCCATAAACCATATTTTTAACAATATGATTGTACCTTTTTGTATCATCACTTTCCCATTCACGAAGAGAATCAAACAAACGAATAACAACTTCGGTAAGAAAAATACCACTCTTACAAAAAGGATCACACCACTTCAAATTGGGATTTTTCCAAACCTCATTTGGCAATTTATCTAACATACTATTAACCAAAAACAAAGGAGTATAAACCTCCGATGACGATGGAGAATAGAGTTTACTGACAAACTCTTGGTTTGTCTTCAATTTGCTGATTGAATTCATATTAAACTTTATTATAAGCGCAAGTGTACGCTTCAATAATCTTATTTATAAGTTTAACATTCAAAACTTGGTTGTCAACCAAAATTTTAAAATTACTCAGGCTGATCCCCACCACGGTTTCAAACATATCCTCATCAGATTTGGTAATCAGATCGTTAAGACATTCATATCGTTTAGTGTTATCAATAAACAGAAATGTTGGAATACGACGAGTGACTGAAGTAATCTTTGAAATTACATCTTTCAACAAATTCTTTTGTTTCTTATTAGGTGATTTATTACCACCAACAACAACTGAATTTTTACCCTTTGTCAAATCACTCTTAGTAATGTTTACAACTTTAACATTCTTTCCTGCATTGTTTTTCAAAAGATTAAGAATCTCAAATACTTCATCAGTAATATCATCAACATCTACAATATTAACAATAGTCTCAGATGCTGCCTTACTAACAATAGAATCAACGGTATTAGAGTGTTCAATAATTTTAACAAACTCTTCGTTGTTCATTTTCACAAGTTTGTTATCACTGTAAGTAAACACCTTCATCGTATCCAACATCTCACGAATGACACCGGATGTAGATTGATTCTTCTTAGCAGTATATTGACAGTATTCGTAAGTAACCTTCAAAAACCGATTGGGATTAAAGTCAAATACAAAACAATCACTCTTTACACCTACATTTTGACGTTCAACACGAAATACAGTTTGCCAATAAGTTTCTGCACTTACGGTATCGTCCAACATAAGCACGCCACTCCACTCTTTGATAGTAACACCAGTATTCAACTTACCGCAACTCAAAGTAATTGTCTTGGGATTTTTTTTGATACAAGTACGTACCAATTCAATTGTATCATTTCCTTCATTATCATTATCACCTGCAGCAGCAATAACACGATAACTGGAGAAATATGGATGATTATTCAACGTCCGTTTCATTGCCATAACAGAATTTACGGACTCCATGAACCAAAGTGTATGATTCAATTTTCCAGCAGTAATATTATTGTTAAATGGAGATGCAAAAATACGTTCGTCTTCAACTGCAAGAAGATCCAACCATTTATTTACTGCTGACGCATGATTAAACTTTTCACCGTCATCACTACTGAAAAACTTATTGAGTGTAAGTCCTTCTTCTGAAGAATAATATTCAAGAGAATCTTTGACTTTATCTCCAATGTTATAAGTGAAAACATTCATCACTGGATGCCACTTATAAGCCTCTTCATTAGGATATGAAGACTTCAAATGTTGAACATCTGCATAAGTAAATGTAAACGTATTTTCATGATCATAACGTCCACTCATCAACATCTTAAGAGGAGTGGCACTAAGAATCATCTTATGTTTAAAAGAAATATTCTTGAGAAAATCATGCGCCTTTTCAGTGTTGGCACCATAATGTCCTTCATCAATAATCAAAAGATCAAACTTAACTTTTGTAAGTTCAACCCATTTAGACTTCATTTCTTTATTTTGATTCTTTCCAATAGCATCTTGGAATGAACCAAAAACAATGTTGGTACTATTATTCTTGAATACAACCTTATCAGTTTTAATGTAATTATAATTAAAATCAACAAAGTCTACATGATTATCCAAATCATTCTTCCAACTATCCTCTACAGAAGGCTTGCTTGTAAGAATCAAAACATTCATATCATATCCAAACTTCTTGATAAGTTGATATGTTACAAAACACTTTCCGAAACCGCACTTACAATTCAAAAGAAACTCATTTCCACCATTGTTAAAATAGTTAAATGCACTGTTAACAGCATCAGATTGTTCTTGACGCATTGCATAACTATTGGGTCTTAGAACACCAATTTCAAGATCATTCAAAATACTCTTGAGTTTATCAACAGTAACTTCAAAGAATTCACGATTATTACGAATACGATTGATACCGTAATCTTTTTCCAAACGAGAATGAATCCACTTATCAACTTTATTAGTTGGTGGGAGATTATAACGAATACAGATCTTTTCAAGATCATAGTCCAACTTTTTGATAGGAGGCTCTGCCATGCCCGTTGTATCTGTATTACTGATACGGTTATCAACATCAAACATGGTATCGCCAATCTTCAACCAATTTTTGGTCTGGTAAAGTTCAGTTGTCCAAGCGTAAAGTTTAGGATATTTCACAACGTTATTCATTGTTCGTCCCATACCTTACACCGAAATTCCAACGAAGTCAACCGAATTTTCTAACTTTTTTTATTTTTCCTAAAAATTGCCTCATTTAGGCTGAACATTTGGCAAACAATATGTTTCTCTGCATTGCATAAATTTTACAGGACTTCTTCTCAATAATGTTCCAAACAACCAATCTGCAAATGGTAACACTACATTATAATTCTTTTGCATATATCTATGATGTAATAAATGATGTCCATTCAACTTTCTAAACCACCATACATACTCTACACTTCTTCTGTTAGGCAAATGCATATACCAATGTATGGTTTCATATACACCATAATAACACATTGCAACAACAAATGTCAATATAAACAATTTATAACCAAATACTAACATAGGTAATCCAGCTAATGTAGAAATGACAATACCGTTCCACCATGCCATAGGAATCTTTTTACCATCATCACCTTCTTGAGCGTGATAAGTGTTGTCTGCTTTATAAATATTATGATGTACTTTGGTATGAGCTGTATAAGCATATTCAAACCCAAATGGTGGTCTATGCATAACAAATCTGTGTATTGACCATTCGCATATTGAACACCAAAGAATGAGCAACGGTATAATTAATAATAATATCATTATTATAAATATCAAATATTATTGTAATACCTTATTAATCACTTCATTTACTTTATTAAACCAAATTTCATTTCCTCTTTGTATATTTGGAATCTTACTCAAATCAATTTTCTTACTCCATTCAGCATAACCATGAAATTTAGCATCATTTACATTACAGTATTGTTCATAATGATTTTCCATTGGTATCATCAACAACGGTTTTTTTTGTAATATTGCTTCACTAGCAGTTTCAAACCCACCACTACAAATTACTGCTTTACATACTTTCATCTTTTCTTGAAATAGTTTACCGTCCAAATTATTCAATGTTAAATTAGATGGACATTCAAATTTCTTGGTTAATTTGGTAAAACATTGTATTTTTATATTTGGATTGTATACTGCTTGTACTATCAAATTTGGAACCATATCTTCATGCATCAAATATACCAATACAAAGTCTTCTGTATTATTATTGAATGTATAACTTTCTTTTCTTAGTATTGGTGGACATGGTATTAGATTATCATCTTCAAATTCATAAAAACTCAATGCTAATTTGGTTGCTTTTATGCTTGTGACCCAATTGATTAACTTTATAAACATTTTTTGTATATAAAACCCTTTGATTTTTGGATATACATCAGCATCCATTGCGTATTGATGTGCAACACTGATATATTTTATGTTTGGGAAAAACAAAGCGGTTAAACCTATCAATGGTTCATAAAAATTGAATATGACATCTGGTTTTTCTTTTTTGATGATGTAACAAATTTTGATGAATGAATAGATTAAACGGGGTAATTCCATCCAATTCTTTAATATTGTTCTGTATATAATAACTTTACCTTTGTTATTGAATACAAAATCAAATCCGTCGAATTGTATTACTTTGAATTCATCCGTGAAGTATTTCGCCAATCCCTTATTTTTTTTAGCAACCAAAGCACAACTAATGTCGTAATCATAGTTATTTTTTAGTATTTGTTTTAAGGCAATTGTTTGTGTCAAATGACCGTTTCCCTCAGTACAAGCTCCAAATAGTATTTTCATATTTAATTAATTCAATTTTACCGTCAGTTGTTTCTACTATGAATGTATTATTTTCAATCCAGTCTCCAGTGTTGTAATAGTTTATACCGTCAATAAAATTACATTCTGGTTTATGTATATGTCCGCAAAGAATACTGTCATGATTACTGTTTTTACAATAATTTACAACAGTTTGTTCATAATTACTAATATACTTAACTGCTTCTTTTGCTTTTTGTTTCAAGAAATTACTGAAACTAAACTTAAATACTCTAAATAACTTATTTACCGCCAAACTATAATCATATATAACAGAACCAATATGTTGTATCCACTTGTTTTTAGTCACTATACCATCAAATTGATCCCCGTGAATAATCAATATCTTTTCATTGTTTAATGTAACATGACTGGTTTCTCTTACAACCTGTACATTGTCACCAAAGTATATACCAGTAAATGGTTCTATAAAATCATCGTGATTTCCCCACACATAATATACTTGCGTACCTTTTCTGCTCATACGCAATATCTTTTGTAATATTGTATTGTAGTTACTATTCCACTTGAACTTTCTGCTCAATATCCACCCATCTATAAAATCACCTACAATGTATAAATATTCACATTCTATCTCACTCAATAACTTCAATAATTTTTCATGGTTACAATAATCACTACCTATATGACAATCACTTATAAATAATGCTCTTACTTTCATTTATATAAGTATCAAATAGTATGTTACAGATTTGAAACACTGTAACTTATTCTATATACCAAAATCATTTACATATGGATATGACCGTTTCAATTCTTCCATAACTTTGTCACGGGTACCATGTTCTTTTAGAAATTTATTTACAAATGGTGTATTTCTGATATTCATATAATTACTACATTTGATGTCTGTAGGAATTGATTCAACTTCACTGTTTATTAATATCAAATTATCAATTTCACAATTATTACCAATTGATACTAAACGAGGGCAATGAGATGCTTTTAAATATTTTATTTTGACATCAGCTGGTATGTGTTCAACTATTGTATCACATATATTAAGTGTACCGCAGGTAAATTTAGCTGGTAATGTTTTGAATCTAACCGCAAATAATAAATTAATAGTTTCTATATAATGTTTAAACAATGGCAATTCAGTGATATATGCTGCACTATCAAGATTAAGATACTCACATTCTATATCATCTGGTATAACTCTTACGCCACTTGAAATCGCATGAATAGTTTTAACTTTTAATCCTCTTGGTAATTGGTGTAGTTTATAACATCTAGCAACATTTAATGATGAATAGATATCATTTCCTATGGTTAAATTATCTGGTAATTTTGTTACATTTGAATCGTCTAATGTTAAAGAACTTGGTGTATGTTTTAATTTATCTGGTACAACAAACTCTCCATTATGTTGTAATGTACCATATTCATATCCATTATCATCTATATCTTTTGGTGATAGTGTCAATGCCATATTGTAACGCTTAGCAATAAAATCATCAACAATAGCATTTACTTCTTTTTGAGTGCGATTATTGTATTTAGTTTGACGGTCCTCTATTCTTCTGGGAATAAAGATATCATCATTTTCTAATAATAAATCTTTTAATTTAATCATATTTAAAAGTCCCAACGATAAATTTCTATTTCACCGTCAATATCACAAATAGATCTAAAGAATTTTTCTGTAAATTCTCTTGGAAATCTACGATTGCCACCATAATAATGTCCTACTTGTAAAGTTCCACCAATTTTTTTAGGAAAATATGTAAAATCAATCAATTTATAATTGGATGAAACATTCAAATTACCAGGTATTATTTCTGGTATTCCTTGCAAGGAAATTAATTCTGAGCAACTTGTTACACTATAATCTTTACCAACAATTGAAGGGCCACCAACGAGATTTTTAATTTTAGGATTATAACTAAAATATACTGATTCACCAATTTCTTTAGGACAATTCTTTAATGATTCTAAAACATTATAACTTACACTGAAATAACTTTCAATTTTATCAACCGTAGATAAAATCTCTGGCAATTCTTTCAAATGCAGACTGTCTAAATCAACATTTCCTTTTATTATTTTCATTTGTTTAACCAATTTGGAATTCTTTTACATTAGGGTACATTATCTTCAATGCTTTTAAAACTTTTGGTTTAGTTTTATATTTATTAAATAATTGTATTCTTAATGGTGTATAAATGTATGTAAGGCTTAGTAAATCTGCTTTAATATCAGTTGGTAATATAATAAAACTAGTACAACTATAACCAATAAATAAACGATCAATTGTACAATTTGAACCAATTGATGTAAATTTGGGACAGTCATTGATCCAAAGTTCTTTTATGTTTACATTATTAGGAATTGATACAAATGAATTACTTTCTTGAATTGTTACTTTACCAGTGGTAAATCCAACAGGTAATGTTTTGAAAAATCTACAACCTTCTAAATCAATTCCTTTTATAAAATGTTTGAACAATGGCAATTGTTTTAATACTCTTGTATGTTGTAAATCCAGGTAAGAACATTGTAGGTCATCAGGTATTTCAATTAAACCACTATTATAAGCGTCAATTCTATGAACTTTTAAACCTTTTGGTAATGCTTTTAATTTTTTACAATAAGAAATATCCAAATGACTATAGTCATCAATAAAATCACCAACAGCTAAATTGTCTGGTAATTTAGTTACATTACTATTTTCTAAACTCAATCCACCATTTACTTTTTTTAATGTATCTGGTATTATAAATTCACCACTTAAATTTAAGTCACTGGTCTCATCCCAATAATCATCATCAGTACCAGGAGCAGATAAATCCAAATCACCTTTATTTTTGCTAGCGTTATAATCATCAATTATTTTATTCACCGCTTTTTGGGTCATTTGATTATATCTAGCATTTCTATCTTCAATCTTTCTAGGAACAAAGATATTAGGCGTTTCATTTTCTAACAATAAATCTTTAAGCTTAATCATACAAATATCTTTCCTTTAACTTCAGAAACGGCTCTAACTTGATCTTCAGTAAATTTTACAGGATTATGATGACACATAAAATCACCGCCAACATATTTAGGCGCACCCTCCAATGAAATTAGTTTATTATAACTACAATAAAAATCTCTACCAACACTGATAGGAGCACCCTCCAATGATGTTAAAAGGTTATTATTACAAAGAAAAACTCCACCAACAGTTTCAGGCGCACCTGTTAGTGATGTTAATTTATTATAATTACAATAAAAATCTCCACCTACACTGTTAGGCGCACCTGTTAGTGATGTTAACAAATTGTTGTCACTATCAAAATCTCCATCAACAGTTTTAGGCGCACCAACCAATGAAGTTAACTTATTATTATAACACATAAAACTTTTGTCAACAAATTCAGGCGCACCCTCTAATGTTGTTAACATACAGTAAGAACACCAAAAATCTCCACCAACATATTTAGGAGCACCAGCTAATGATGTCATTAACTTATTATTACAACAAATAAAATCTCCACTAACACTTTTAGGCGCATTTTCTAATGATGTTAAAAGGTTATTATAACAATCAAAATGTCCATCAACAGTTATATTCTTCAATATAGATGGCAATTTAGTTAACTTCATTTGTTTTAAACTCAAATTGCCTTTGTTACCGTTGCGGATATAAACACTAATCATCCGTTCAACTCTATCTTCCATCCTTCTAGGAACAAAGATATTAGGCGTTTCATTTTCTAACAGTAAATCTTTTAGTTTAATCATACATACACCTTTCCTTTAATATCACATACTGCTCTTATTTGTTCTTCTGTAAAAGAATTACGAAGACAATAAAAGTTTCCACCAACAAATTTGGGCGCACCTTCCAGTGATGTCAATTTATAATTGCTACTGCAATCAAAATTATTACCAACAAACTCAGACGCACCAGTTAATGATATTAAGTTATTAGCGTAACAATAAAAATCTTTACCAACACTTTTAGGACTATTTTCTAATGTTGTTAATTTATTTCTACTGCACTGAAAGTTACCCGTAACATTTACATCCTTCAAGCTCTCAGGTAACTTAGTTAAATTCAACTCTTTTAAACTCAAATTACCTTTGCTTCCATTTCTTACATAAAGACTAATCATCCGCTCAACTCTATCTTCCATTCTTCTAGGAACAAAAATACTTGGCGGCTTGCCTTCTAATAATAAGTCTTTCAACTTAATCATAGTATCAAATACCAATGATTTTACGGAATTTGGTTATTTCTGGTCCACTCATCATTTTATCATTGCCGTCATAACAACTACTTACCTTACCATTCTTGTCAACCAATAATGCTGTTACAACCATTGCTGCACCTCTTGCTGGAAATGCTGCTTTTGCCAACTCAATCATTGCTTCATCTTTGATTCTTATATAATAAAAAGTAATTTGTTGTTTGAAATAATAATCATTGAAATGATCAGGCGCCTTATATGTTGTACACCACGCACTATCTTTACCACCACCTTCACAATCTCTATATTGAAACTTACTCAATCCCAAATATCTACTAGCTTCATGCGTATGAGGAACAGCAATAAGTAACTTATCAGTATCCATTATAACTTCATAATCATCACGCAATTCACTCTTGCTTTCACTACCAGCCGCATTCAATTCATCAACTTCCTTCTTCAAATCAGCAAATGATGGAAATTGATAGATATCTTTTGTCTTAGCCTTACCATTTTTTACAAATGCGTCATATTCTTCTATCTTGTTTCTTAATTCATCAATGTCTGTAACATTCTTAGCAATCCATTGTTTTGCCATCCATCCTGTATATTTTTTTGTTTGAGATGGATCTATTCCTACCAATTTTTCAAAATCAGTAGGTGATAACTTGCCTTGAACAACTAATTCTTTAGCAACTTTTCTATTTTCTTGTAGTACGGATGGATAAAAGTCAGTATATTTCATATTCCTATAAATATAGAAATATTATTGAATTATTGTAAGTATTTTATCACTTTTAGTCATATTATCTTTAGCCCACATTGGTTGTAGATTAGTATAGTGGCAAGCTTCTAATAATTGTTGTCTATTTGTTAAATCAAAACTGGCTAGTGGGGTTATATGATCTATGTGCCACCCATAATAACCATAATTATCCCAAGTCATTCCAGGTAAAAATTTTGATTCTATATATTGTTTTAATTCTTCTACACTACAACCTAGATCTCTTATAGCACTTCCATTTTTTTGATTATTTTTTAATGCTAAATATAATCTATTTCTTAGATATTCTTGTAGTTTATAACTAACATCACATTTCATTCTTTTTCTTCTTTTTTCATTTCTTTTATCTTTATAAAGTTCACAATTAAGTTTTATCTTATCTTTATTTTTAATTTTATAAAGTTTATTTTTATAATTGATTGTTTCTTTATTTTTATTATAATATTCTTTTTTTGTTTTATCTATTTTTTTTCTATTAGAAATGCGATATTTTTTATTGTATGTTTTGAGATAAACTTTCCTTCTTTCCTTTGGATCTGTAATATCTTTCCAGTCTTTCTGCGTTAAGTCGTTCTTTATTTCTGTTGTAGTGTCGTAGTGAACGGATTCGTTGTTGTTCTTGTCGTTCTTCTTTTGTTCTATATAATTGTTTTCTTCCCATATAAAAAATTCGTGTTGTATATTTTCCATAAATAAAAATATTTCCTTGTCTATATAAATATATAGTCAAGGAATAAAAATCAAGGAAATATTAAAATTATAAACTATTTGTTAATAGTAAATTGTACCGCCTACATCACATACCGCTTCAATTTGTTTTCTATTAAACTTACCTTTACACGCATGACACATAAAGTCTCCGGTAACTTTTTTAGGAATACCTTCCAATGACTCTAATTCAGGATTATTACTAATATCAAACTCTCCATAAACAACTTCAGGAGCTCCAATTAATGATCTAATTTTATTAAATCTACATCTAAAAACACTATAACCAAGTCCAACCTTCCAAGGTGCGCCTTCCAATGTTATTAAATTATTGTTACTGCAAAGAAAATTTCCGTGAATAATTCTAGGAGCACCTTTTAATGATGTTAATCTGTTATAACTACACGCATAAGCTCCTCCAACTTCAACGGGTCCACCTTCTAATGATATTAACTTGTTACGACTACAATCAAATTCTCCTCCTACTTTTTGGGGACATCCTTCTAATGAAGTTAATAGATTATGATAACAATCAAAGTCACTACCAACAACTTTAGGCGCACCAATCAATGATGTTAACTTATTTTTAAATACTTCAAACTTGCCTCCGACACTAATAGGACAATTATTTAATGAACTTAATTTATTGTTACATAAATAAAGATAACCATTAACGGCAACACCATTTAATATGTCAGGTATATCTTTTAAATAAAGACTTTCTAAACTTACATCACCTTCTATTACTTTAGCCATATATCATTATAAATATATGACTGTTAAATCTTATTAATATATAAATTAACCAACCGCCAATTCACGAATATCCTTCTTCTTACCATATCCGTGAATTCCCTGCTTCTTCAACACACTCAAAGCCTTAGAAGCCTCACTGCCTTTAGGCTGAACACCATGGAGAAGCAAAGCAAACGACTTATCCTGCATAAAAGCACTGGTATCATCATGATCAATCACCATATCACCAGCCTTTTCAACACTATAAACAACTTTAACGCTCTTCAAGTTATACTGTTCAATCAAACTATCTTGCGCACCACCATAACTAGCATTCAACTTAAAGTTATTGGGAATGTTATTAAGGTTATTAAGTTGGTGAACCCAATAACCAATGCTCTTGGTATAAGCATAAAAGATAATATCAGTACGCTTTTTAGCTACTTCCATCCAAGCATTGAAATAAGCTTGACTAAAGAAATCACCAGCAACATGAACACGAATAACAGTAGCTTTCTTGGGAATACTATTCAGAATCAGTTCAACCAAGGTATTATTCTTGATAGCATTCTTAATCTTTTCAAAGTTATCCCACCGACTTTTACGCACCGCAGGAAACAAAGCTTCTTGGGAAGCACTAAAGCACCGAAATTGGGTATCAGGTCCATCCGTCAACTTGCCGGTCAAACGGTCCACCTTGGCCAAACAATCCTTGGCGAAGGGACAGGTGTAACCAGAAACGATGGAAAAGGTATAAATCTTCTTACCAAGCTTGGCGTTGCCCTTCTGGAAGGAAAGCAGTTCATTAACCATGCAAAGACTTTACACCACGGAACCGCAGCCGTCAAAACTTTTTTTAACTTTTTTTAGGATTTTTTAAGGGTAAAGCTACCACTTCACCTTTAACATCACACACTGCTCTTACTTGATCTTCTGTAAAATTACCAGGATTGCTATTACAAACAAAAATTCCACCAACATATTTAGGAGCACCAACTAATGATGTTAATTTATTATAACCACAATAAAAGTCACCACCAACAGTTTCAGGCGCACCTTCTAGTGATGTTAACAAATTGTAACTACAATAAAAATCACCACCAACTGTCTTAGGCGCACCAACCAATGATGTTAATTCATTGCCACTAGAATAAAAATCACCATCAACACTCATAGGGGCATTTTCTAATGAAGTTAAATTATTAACAGAACAATTAAAAGATCCACCAACATTAACATTTTTCAATATGTCTGGTAATTTATTTAAGTTCATTTGTCTTAAATTTAAATAACCTTTGCTACCATTTCTTATGTAAGTTGCAACCATCCGCTCAACTCTATCTTCCATTCTTCTAGGAATAAAGATGTCAGGTGACTTACCTTCTGTTAATAAATCTTTAAGTTTAATCATAAAAATATATCTCCTTTTACATTACAAACGGCTCTTATATCTTTTTCTGTAAATTTAACTGAATTAAATCTACAATAAAAATCTTCACCAACAAACTTAGGAGCACCTTCTAGTGATTTTAAGAAATTACTACTACAACCAAAAACTCCAGTAACAATCTTAGGACAATTTTCTAATGTTGTTAAATGATTATTACCACAAAAAAAATCTCCATTAACAGTTATATCTTTTAACATTTCAGGTAATACAGTTAAATTTAAATCTTGTAAACTTAACTTGCCTTTACTACCGTTCTTTATATAAAGACGAATGTATTTATCCAATCTATCTTCCATTCTTCTAGGAATAAAGATATTTGGTGCGGTATTCTCTAATAATATTTCTTTAAGTTTAATCATACGATTATCCTTCCTTTAACATCACAAATAGCTCTTACCTGTTCCGATGTAAAATTACCTGGATTTCCATTACAAAAAAAATCTTTGCCAACCACTTTAGGAGCACCCTCTAATGTAGTTAATAAATTATAACTACACCAAAAATCACCACCAACAATCTTAGGCGCACCAACCAATGATGTTAACTTATTATTTACACAATAAAAATCCCCACTAACGCTTTTAGGACTATTTTCTAATGATGTTAAATTAGTATGACTACAATCAAAATATCCTCCTACATCTACATTCTTCAATATTTCAGGAAACTTAGTTAAATTTGAATATTGTAAATCAAATGACCCTTTGCTACCATTTTTTATATAAAGACTAATTCTACGCTCAAATCTATCCTCAATCCTTCTTGGAACAAAAATAGTTGACGGCTTACCTTCTAATAATATGTCTTTAAGCTTAATCATAAAAATACATATCCCCAAACATTACATACAGCTCTTACTTGTTTTTCTGTAAATTTAACTGGATTATCACTACACCAAAATTCATTAACATCCTTAGGCGCACCTTCTAGTGATGTTAACTTATTATCATTACAAGCAAAATATCCAGGAATAGTACGAGGAGCACCAACCAGTGATGTTAATTTATTAGAACCACAATAAAAACCCTCACCAACCTTCTTAGGCGCACCTTCTAGTGATGTTAATAGATTATTAGCACAACTAAAACTTTTACCAACCTTCTTAGGCGCACCCTCCAATGATGTTAACTTATTATCATTACAACTAAAAGTCCCACTAATACTCTCAGGCGCACCTTTTAATGATGTTAAATAATTATGACTACAACCAAAATTTCCACCAACACTACTAGGCGTAAATTCCAGTGATGTTAATTTATTGTCACTACAAATAAAACCTTCACTAACACTAATAGGCGCACCTTTTAATGATGTTAACAAATTTTCTTTACAATTAAAAGTTCCATTAACAATCTTAGGACTGTTTTCTAATGTAGTTAAATTATTATCACTACAATCAAAATATCCGTTAACAGTTATATCCTTTAATGCTGCAGGTAATACAGTCAAATTTTTATTTGCCAAATTTAAACCGCCTTTACTTCCATTACGAATATAAACACTAATCATCCGCTCAAGTCTGTCATCCATTCTCCTTGGAACAAAGATATCTGGTGCGGTATTCTCTAATAGTATTTGTTTAAGTTTAATCATACAAATATATGTCCTTTGACCTCACATACTGCTCTTACTTGTTCTTCTGTAAATCTCACTGGATTAAATCTACATATAAAATTTTCACCAACAAACTTAGGAACACCATCCAATGATGTTAATAGATTATTACTACAAACAAAATTTTTACCAACATATGTAGGAGCACCTTTTAAACTAATTAATTGATTATGACCACAGTAAAAACTTCCACCAACACTCTTAGGTGAATTATTCAGTGATGTTAACTTATTATTAAAACAATTAAAAAATTTTTCAACATCTATATCTTTTAAAATAGATGGTAATTCAGTTAACAAATTATTACTACAAACAAAATTACCACTTACATATGCAGGAATACCTTCTAATGATGTCAATTTATTATTATCACAGTAAAAACTTTTACCAACATATTTAGGTAAATTATTTAATGATGTTAACAAATTACCACTACAAACAAAACTTCCACCAACATCTATATCCTTTAATATCTCAGGTAACTTAGTTAATTTCAAGTCACTTAAACTTAAGTTACCTTTGCTACCATTACGAATATAGTTTTTAATCATCCGCTCAACTCTATCTTCCAACCTTCTTGGAACAAAAATGCTTGACGGCTTACCTTCTAATAATATGTCTTTTAACTTAATCATTGATTCAATCAATTACTTTATGCTTCTTTAAAATTGCAAGTGCTTTATCCAATACTTGCTTGGACATATCCATATAATGCTGCTTCTTGATAGGACTACTACTTTGCTTACTCTTACTAATATAATCCTTTTCTTGCGTTCTCAACGCCAAATATGCCATTCTGTCTTTGACATCTTTAATACCATCCTCATAATTCTCAACCGTCAATGTTTCATTAATAACTTCTTTAATCAATTGCTTAAGTTCATTCTTAGTCATAGTATATTATAAATATATGACAATTATATTAACTTATCACTTTTAATTAGATTGTCTTTAGCCCACAATGGTTGTAGATTGGTATAGTGACAAGCTTCAAGAAATTGTTTTCTATCTGTTAAATCAAATGATGCAAGTGGCTTTATATGGTCTATATGCCAACCAACATCACTCCAATTATCCCAAGTCATTCCAGTCTGGAATTTAGATTCTAAATAAACTTTAAGTTCTGGTATACTACAACCCAAGTCATCTACTGCACTTCCAATTTTTTGATTACGATTAATTGCGATATTTAATCTAGTTCTTAGATTATGACTTAATTTATATTGTATATTTGTTTTTAACCTATTTTTAAAATAATTATTTTTTTTAACTCTTATTTTATCTTTATTAGCATCCAGATATTCTTTTATTTTATCTTTATTATCTTGATAATAATCCTTCTTATACGCTTTTATTTTATCTTCATTAACTTTATTGTAAGCTTTTATTTTATCTTTGTTAACTTTATTGTAAGCTTTTTGTTTATCATTTAAAGTTTGTTTATTACTTTCATAATAAACTTTATGGTATGCTTTCTTTCTTTCCTTTGGATTCGTGATATCTTTCCAACTTTTCTTTTCTAAGCTTTTCTTTATGTCGTTCGTAGTGTCTATTATTTCGTTCTCTTTGCTTAGCTCTGTTTCTTTCAAGCATTTCTCTAAGCTCTGTTTCTGTATATTCTCGTTTTGTTGGCATATATCTTGTTTGTTTAAAAATTTATCTTCAAATGGCGGCGCTGACAATACACTCATTGCTTTATATATTGCCACACTCTTAATTACAACTTTTTCTATTATATCATCATTTATTATATTATTATCCATACTTTTATATTCATTAAAACTTTCAAACCATTTGAAAGTCTAAATATAAATAGTAGATAATTTATCAAACCGTTTGAAAAAGTAATAATATTTTCAAATGTTTTGATTGATTCAAAAACATCCCCGTCATACCTTTATAAAAATATTATCTCCATCACTTTATATGCTCTATCACATCCAAACAATATATCATACTACCCTCTATACTGGTAGTCAACACATACGCCTTGGGTGTCACATTAAAACTGTTCTCAAATATAGGTTCACACACATATTGTTTAACATAATTAATCTTATTACCATTCTTATACGCCTTAAACTTTCTAAACCACGGATCAACATTGTTATACCTATAATGAGCCTCGTTATCATCATACATACTATGCCTAACAAATATACCCCTTATTCCAGCATACCTCTGTTCCAATAAACTATCATATCCAACATCATTATAACTTGTAATATACGACGTTATTCCATACACACATTCATACTTCCACTGACTATTATTAGTCACCGGATACTTCATCAATATATCCCCCATAACACTATTATACCCCTCCATATATACCCTTTCCCCAAAAATCCTCCCGTCAAATCTTATAAAAATATTAAATCATCAACGATACAAATGCAAACAATACACCCTATGCCCCTCTATACTAGTAACATCCACACTACATATCACATTCTTAATGTTCCTACTACTCTGTATACTCAACCCCTCATACACATCACTATACTTATCCACCATATCATTACGCACTATCCCCATATACCTAATAAACCTCCGTCCCCACGGATCAGTCAATAACTCAGATACTTCATTATGATGTTTAATATAATACTCCTGACCTCCATTCACACTAACCATCCTGCTATACTCCACCTGCCTAATAAAATAACTATACACCTTGTTATACCCACGCCTCTCAACCGCACCATTGATATACTCCCCATTCACTATATCAAATGGCGTCATACCATCCTTATTAACCAAATTACCTCCATTACCAATATACATATTCACCACCACATCACCCAAACTCCACCTTATAGTATCACTACTACCCACATACTTCCATCCCATATTAACCATAGGATACTTACTCAATAACATATCCATCTTACTATTATCATATTCACCATTAATACCCATATATCCTACACTATAAACCACTACATTCACCCAGTCAACACCTTTCTACCCTATTCACCCCATATCCTCCCTTATTACCCCTTTTATATACTATCTTATTCTAATTCATATAACAATACCCCTATACACCCTTTTACCCATTACCCTAACCGCAATTTGTATAAATACTCATATCAACATATACACCTTTACACAATTATAATCATTCATAGTGTCCGTTATGGACAACTACAACAAGCATCATTATAAAATATATTCGTGTCATTGATGCGGTTGTCAATATTTTTTCTGGGGTTTTTTGTAATTGTGTAATTGAGTATATATTAATGATGCGGTTGTGGTGGTTGTTGTCTAGTAGTGTGGTTATTGCGGTACAGGATTATTTTTTGCTTTGACGACTTTTTATATTCACCCACCATTTACCACATTTACCACACTTTGTCAACCATAATTGTCAAAACAACTTATTTTATTCATTGTTAGGTTAACGATAACGATATATACGCAGGTCATGGTACCCCATGCTAGGACTCCAAAAAAAAAGAGGATGATCCCCATCGTCCTTGTAAGTGTCGGACACTACTATTCCATTGGAACAATCAGGATACTACCATTTTGGAACCGATGCGGTCAACACCAAAGATTTTTAAAAAAAGTTGACGGTAAGGCTTGACGGTACCCCTTTCCTCCTGTACCTTATATCCACGGTTGGGAAGCAGTTGAAACGGTTGACGGTAAGAAAATTTAAAAAAAGTTGGCCGAAACTGTTGACACCAACCAAAACCTAGTCTACTCTATACCCACGATGAAGATGACCTCTGACTCCAAGAACACCAAGGCCCAAATCAACCAGATTGCCGCTCAAATCAAGTGGCTCAAGGCGCAAGAAGCCAATGCTTCCAAGAACAACCTTCCTCTGTGTGTCAAGTCATTTCAGAATAATCGCAAGCAGTTGGTCCAGATCTTCAATGCTTTGATTGGTTCACCCAATTCGGTTAAAGGTATCCAGTATGGTGAACGCCGTGCTCGTATCGCTTGGCTGGCCAGCAAAGAAAACCGTCGTGCTGATGGTACCCCGATTTACACCCGTTAAAAGATTTTAAAAAAACTTTTTGACACCACCCTAAACTTAGTCTAACCTATCTTCACAATGAACGACATGATCGACACCGCTTCTGACCTCCGCAACCTCATCACCGTTGACATCACCGAAACTATGACTCCCGACATCGAACTGACCGAAACCGAACTGGAAGCTATGGACGACATCCGTATCCAGGATGAACTGACCGCCACCGTGGCTGAACTGCCTGTGGCTACTGAGGAACAGCTGGCTCGGTACAATGAGAAGATGGAGTTTCTGGCTTCTATCCGGGCTGAGATTCCTGCTCTGAATGTAGTTGAAGAAACCACTGAAGAGAGTTATGCTGTTCCTGCTGGACGATATGACTACGTGTACTCCATGGGCACTATCTAAATTAAAATAAGTTGACACCACCACAATTTTAACCTATACTCTATACAACATGAAGAAGCTCCAAAAGGAATTCACTGGTAATTTTGACCGAGTTGGTAACACTAAGTTTATCCAGATTAAGAAGGAGAACGGTGTTGCTATCTATGAACGACAGAACATGGATGGTACTACTCGTAGTTATGAAGTGTTTATTGTGAAGGTTGTACCCAAGGGAACTGCACTTCCTGGTGGTAACACTGTCCAAGAAACCTATGAACAGTATCCAGGTTGTGCTGCTTTTGGTAAGACTGCCTTTGACTGTAAGACCATTGATCGTGCAGAGGAACGGTTTGTTGAGTTGGTTGAGAAGGTCAAGGCTAGTGCAGATGCCAAGGAAGAAGCGGTCAAGACTGGTAATCCAGTGAAGCGTGGCCGTAAGTCCAATCCCAAGACTGCTACCGTCAATGTTCCTAGTGGTAAGTTCACTATGAAGATGCTTATGTCTGAATATCAACTTCCTCAACCTACTCTATATCTGATTGTCAAGAAGTGGATTGCTGAGGCTAAGGTTGGTGTGGTGGATAGTGTTCGTAACGAGAGCGGCCGTGGCAAGCCGGCACTGGTTTATCAGGCTCTCTAAGGTTGAGTAGGTAAATGGTTGTGGGTAACCCAGTCAAGTCAAAAACCCTCTTCACCTTTTTAAAAAAAGTCTTAAAAAGATTTTGACAGCCGCAGCAACATCCTGTACCTTGTTCTCACGGTAAGGGAATCACCCCCGTCAAACCTGATAAAATAAACAATACCATGGCCATCAAACGCTACTCCACCGTCACCAACATCGTTGACATCATCACCGTTGACGCTTCCAAAACCGTCATCCCCGCTGGCTCAACCCTCACCGTCTACAAAGTCAACCGTAAGGGTTATGTCTACTGCAGCCACGAAAACCACCGCTTCAATGTCATCGTCACCACCAAAGATAACCTGAAGGAAGTTCCCCAATCCAACCCCGTCAAAGTCAATGATATCTTTTATTCCAGCTGGGGCTACGACCAAACCAACATTGACTTCTACATGGTCGTCGAAGTAACCAAATCCAGTGTCAAAGTAGTCTCCATCGGCGAAGATCGCACTTACACTGGTCCAATGCAAGGTAACTGCGTTCCTAACCTCAACAACAAAGGTAACAAGGTCATCACCAAGCGCCTCAACTACTATAACAACAAACCCAGCTTCAAGATCGCCAGTTACGCTTCCGCATATCCTTGGAACGGACAACCTATGAACTTCACTGAGTGGGCCTAATACATATATACATATACACATAGGTTATGGGTCACCCTATATCAAAACCCTACACGCCCCACCACCCAGCCACCCCATCCGCATTATATACTTGACAACCCCATGCCGGTAGGGTAGGCTACACTTTATAATAACTTGACGGCCCTACCCACCCAGCATCCCCTACTGCTTAACATAGAGCGCAGCAGCCCCCCCAGCCCAACGATGCTTCTTTTAGATACGGAGTCAATTTTTCTTTGGGGATTTTAGCATATGTATAATTGTTTTAAACACTGTTTTGGTACCCTATTTTTTTGAATTTTCGTATTGAAACTTAAAAAATCCTGGGGTAAAATTTTTTTATGGGAAAAAAGGATATATAGATATATGGATACAATAAATGAGAAAATAGAGGTATTTGAGAGAAATGTGATAAATGAGTATATACAGATAGATAGGTTTGGAGTGTATATAAATGACAGTGGCAGTGTGTATTTGAGTGATATGTATGTGAGGGAGGAGTATCGTGGGCAGGGCGTAGGTGGGGAGGTTATGGGGCGGTTGTGTGAGTTTGCGGATATTAATGGGTTAGATATACGGTGTATACCTAGTAGTGATGATGATGGAGGAGGTGATGAGCGGTTGATGCGGTTTTATGGTCGGTTTGGGTTTGAGGTAGAGAGGGATTATGGCAGCAGTGTGGTGAGTATGGTGAGAAAAAGTGTAAAAAGATGAAATAGTTTGGTGTTTTTTATTTTTTGTTTATATATATGATTATAATGAGAGTACATTATACAAATATTAAGCGTTGGGATACATTTACAAATTGTGAATGTGTTGACGGTGATATTGTATAAACTTGAGTGTAGAGAAATTTAAACAATGTCAACCGTCACCTGAGAAGAAAGTGACGGTTTTTTGTTTTTGTTCTTGAAGTTCTTTGTAAGTGTGGTAGATTAGTTAAACAGTGAACGACGTAAGTAGTTCATTGGATGATGAAAAGAAAATTTTAAAAAGTTGTTGACGAACTCTGAAGTTCTGATAGACTTAGTGAAGATTAGATAAGGCTTGAAACTCCATCTGTTGAGCCGCCGCCAGTAACCAAAGGTTAAAGACTGGGAAAATCAATTGATTGGTCCGTGGGTGTTATGTTGAGATGCAGAACCCATAGGGCGATGACAGTATTACTGAGGTGATTACTGTGTTAAGGCAAGTATGAAGTAATTTTCTAGATGCCTCCTAAGCATAGGCAGCGATGCAGAGGTTTTGTAAACCCCAGAGTTCGGCGCAAGCCCGGAAGGAGGCTCCAATTTATAGTAATGGTGTATGTAGCATAACTGGAATAATGTCCCAGATTGTGAGTCTGGCAGATACGGGTTCGAATCCCGCCGTACACCCCAATTTTAATTACCCTATCGTCTAGGTTTAGGACGGATGTGTTCTCTGAGACATCAACCTTGGTGAAAATCCAAGTGGGGTAACCAATTTATGCTTCGGTGGTGAAAATGGATTTATCACGCAACGCTACGAACGTTGAGTTTGGGGTTCGAATCCTCACTGAAGCGCCAATTTATATAATGGCCTCATCGTCTAATGGGTATAGGACGGTAGACTTTCAATCTACAAATCGTGGGTTCAATTCCCCGTGGGGCTACCATTTTAAAAGTGACGAGGGCAACAAAGAGACTTAAACCCAAAAGATTGAAGGAGCCCTTGCATGCCGGGTAATTCCTACTGGGGTAATCTCGTCACAATATTTAACGGTCGCATCGTCTATGTGTGATAGGACACCATCCTCTCAAGATGGAGAATAGGGTTCAAATCCCCATGCGACTACCATTTATAGTATATCCGCCAATGTTCCAAGGATTAGGCGACAGGCTCTCCAAAAGCCCGTGGGTAAGTTCGATTCTTACGGTGGATGCCATTTTTCAAATACATTAGGTGAAGGCAACGAACGTAGCTTAACTGGTAAAGCAACTGCACCATATGCAGGAGTCATTCAGTTCGAATCTGAATCAATAGTTGAAGTAGTAAGTAATGTATTGACACTGATAGACATTGAAGGTTATAATCTGACGAGGTTATGATTAGTAGGTGGAACAAGCATAGTGAAATCCAGTAAACGTTTAATTTTTAAAAATTCCCGAGTAGTGTCAAAGTAGCACGGAACGCTGTTAACGTTCTTGTGAAGGTGCGAGTCCTTCCTTGGGAGCCATTTTCTAATAAAATTATAATTGTTTTGTTAACCTGTTACCTATTTATTAACATAGAAAGTTAATTATATGGTAACATCTGATATTATAAAACAAAAAAGAATTTTAGCGGGGATTAAAACAATCACTGATTCTGAACTTAAAGAAATTCAAGCATTTTATGACGATGGAAATTCTTTAAGAGATTGTCAAAAAAAATATGGACATTGTAGAGGAACTCTGATAAAGTATCTAAATACTAGACCGGTAGGCAAAAATAAATTAACGAATGAAGAAAGAAAAACCAGAAGAGTAAAATCCGTTGTTGATTGGAGAGTAAGAACTAAACAAAAATTAGTTGAATATAAAGGCGGTAAGTGTATAAAGTGTGGATACAAAAATTATTTTGGTAATCTTACATTTCATCATAAAGATCCTTTACAAAAAGATTTTCAAATTAGTGGACAATCTGTTAGTTTTGATAAGTTAAAATTAGAAGTTGACAAGTGTGAGTTATTATGTCATAATTGTCACGGAGAAGTTCACGCAGGTTTATTGACAATTTAATTCCAGAGTAGCTCAATGGTAGAGCATGCGGCTGTGGGCCATAAAGTATTATTTAATAGAGAGTGCAAATCTCACAAGGCCAAAGTTAACCGCAGGGTTGGGGGTTCGAAACCCTCCTCTGGAGCCATTTTTGGGAGTATCGCATAGTAGCAATTGCTGGAGACTGTAAATCTCCCGGCCGAAAGGCCTTCGTAGGTGCAAGTCCTACTGCTCCCACCATTTTAGATTGTGTGTAGTTCAGAGGTAGATCAGTGCTCACTATGATGGTAAATGACACCGTAAAAGTGTGAATAAGCACGGGCCGTTGGTTCGATTCCAACCACGCAATCAGAATTTGACAGGTGCTAGTGCGCATGGCGTGGTAAAGGAGCGGGCGACTCTGTTCCGAGAAGGTTCGATTCCTTTGACTTGTCAATTTATCTATAATCCCAGTTAAGCTAACCTAGTGAAAGCGATTCGCTGAAGACGAATAGAGGTTGGGGCGGAACCAACAACTGGGACCATTTTTTAAGAAAGTTGTTGACGGAACTAAATAATGTGTTAAGATGTTTATAGTTCATTGACAGTAGTAGATACAATTTTTAATGCAAGTGAAGCTACAATAGACGGGCATCTGACTCTTAATCAGAATATTCGTGTGGGGGCAGTACCCACCACTTGCACCAATTTATGATGGTCTAGTAGATCAACGCAAGATCGGGCGAAATTTAAACGCAGGGCTGCTGGATACGGTAATCAATCCGAAACGAAAGCAGTGAATGTATGGTTAAAGTCCATACCTAGACCACCAATTTATGGAGTCAAAGCCACAATAGACGGGCAGCCGGCTTTTAACCGGACGATTCGTGTGGGAGCATTACCCACTGGCTCCACCAATTTAATGGGTAACTGGCCCCATAAGTGACTGCCGACCGGTACAATCGGTAAAACACAGAGACGGCGTGGAGAGCACAGCACCAATTTTGGCCATATAAAGTAATAGTAACCTAACCCTCTGTCTAAGGGAAGTCCGGGGAGCGTAACCCCGTATGGCCGCCATTTCAATTGACCGTTAATTCAATAGCAGAATAGACGACTGATAATCGTCCTACGCCGGAGCGTAACCGGCACGGTCAACCATTTTATATAACGGGGTGGTAGCTCAATTCGGGAGAGCGTCTGTTTTACACACAGAAGGTCAGGAGTTCGAATCTCCTCTACCCTACCATTTTAACGCACTCGTAGCTCAATTGGATAGAGCAACTCGTTTCTACCGAGAAGGTTGTAGGTTCAAGTCCTACCGGGTGTGCCATTTTAAATGCCTTATTCGTATAAGTAGTTTATTATGCAAGTTCGGTAAACTTGAGAATCCAGTGCAAGTCTGGAATGAGGCTCCATTTAATATGCCTGTTTAGTGATAGTGGTAGCACTTCTCCTTCGTAACGAGAAAGCACTGGTTCGATTCTAGTAACAGGCTCCATTTAATGTCTCGTTGGTCGAGTAGTTAGGCAACTGTCTGCAAAACAGTATTAGGTTGGTGCAAATCCAACACGGGACTCCATTTTTAGATAAATAAATTTGTTATGTTTATGTTTCAGAGTTGTATTTATTTTTGTATGCAAAATTCTAATCTATATCAAAAATTTATGGAATTGAAGAAGGAAATAGAAAAACATAAATGGATTGAAAGCGAAAAGAAAGGTAATGATATAGGATTTGAAAAGGCATTGATTGATTGGATGTGTAAACATCGAATTGGTTGGGTTAATACTAAAATAAAATAATATGGATACAACAAGAAGAACTTTTTTAAAGTCTGGGTTACTTACTAGTACACTTGGATTAAATTTAAATGCGGCATCTAAACAACCGATTAATGATCCAACATGTGGACCTGCTGTTGGTGGTAAGAGGTTTAATTTTAATAATGAACCGACAAGAATTCGTAAGAGTTTTTATGATTTGACGGATGATGAAGTAAAGAATTTGTGTCGTGCAGTTGGATATATGCGTAGAAATGTACCATTGAATAGTCCTACACAATGGGAAAACTATGCTAAATTGCATGCGTATCATTGTACAGATTCAGGTGTTCCTATGGATCAAGTACATTGGAGTTGGTACTTTTTGCCATGGCATCGTGGATATATTTATTTCTTGGAAAGAATATTGGATAATATTTTAAAGACTAATTTTGGATGGAACGGTGTTGCTTTTGCATATCCATATTGGGATTGGAGTAATCATCAAGAAATGCCTAATACAAAGAATCGTAAACAATCTGGTTTATCTAGTCCATTATTTGGATATGATTTGACTCAAGAAGATATGGTAAGTGCAGATAATCTGGATTTTGATAATTTGGCATTATATGATGGTAATAGAAAGCCATCTATTGCGGAACCAACTATGGACCCTAATAATGAAGTAAGTCCAGATTCAAAACAACATATTATTGAAACCAAGTGGTATATGAGTAGTGATTATATTAATGCTATTTTACAGGCACCATTTGAAATTTTCGGTGGTAAGTCAGTCACTGATAGAAATACTGGTCAAGGTTTATTGGAACAAGGACCACATAACAATGGACACGATTGGGTAGGAACTCGTTATGGTGGTAATAGAACGATGGGAACATTGAGATATGCAGCTAACGATCCTATATTCTTTATGCATCATGGAAATATAGATCGTATTTGGTCATTGTATAAAAATGAAATGCCAGATATCAATGGTCCTTGGGGAAAACAAGAATATACATATACTGATATTGATGGTAGTCCTGTAAAGGTAACTGTAAAAGATATTGTTACTAAAATGACTAATGTAAAGTATCAATCACCATCTGATGAACCTGTTAAGTTAATTTCTAATATTAATACAAATATTCCGAAGACAGTTACAGTTCCTGTTACCGGAACATTAACATCTGCTGGAGTTGTGTTGGATATTCCAGAAAGTGATAAAATCAAAGAATTACTAAATTTAAAGTCAAAATTGTCAATATTGACGGTTGAAACTGGTCCAATTTCATATGTTGATAAATTTAAAATTAGTGTATATGTAAATGGTAATTATGTTGGTCGTGTTAATATTTTAGATGGTAGACAACCAGATAAGGGTATTGATACATCTCATGATTTTCCAATTACAATAGGAACTGGACCGCAGTCATTGACAACTGATTTGAATACTAAATTTGTGGGATATCCAAAATCAATTAAATTAGTTTTGAATAATGTAAAAGATAAAAACTTCAAACTCCTTATTAGAAGTTTGAAGTTTACTGTAATTGAATAATGGTATTTTTATAGTATACCAGCGTCTTTATAAGACATTTTAACGAGACCTTCATCTATGAGTCGTTTACGATTTTTTAGGTGGAGGTCTTTTACTTTATCTTTATTTTCGCCCATATAACGAACGGCGTAACCGTTATTGATAAGTTCGTCATTGAGTACTTTTTTGGTGTCAGGTTGTATGATTTCACCTAAAAGACGGCCAAATTTCTCTCTACCGTTACTATCTACATCATCACTGACATGGGTTCTAATAATGACATGTTTATCAGGACAAGACTCAATAAATTTTTTTACATAGTCTTTGCTTGCTAAACCAAATACTTTTTCGGTTTTATCTGCGGTACGACTTTCTGGGGTATCAACTCCTAAAAGTCGTACTTTTTGTTTGGTAAAGATGACATCAAAACCTAAATCAATATCAATGACAATGGTATCTCCGTCAACAACTTCTGTTACTTTTGCGTGGTATTCGTATGGCATAATTTGTATTTATTTATTTGAAAAGGTTTCTAAAAAACCCTTGTTTTTTGGGTTTTTCATCACTTTTTTCTTCTTTTTTTGGTTCTTCTTTTTCTTTGATTTTGTTCAATTCATCCAGCTTTTTCTTTAGATTTTCTCTGGAAATTTTCATTAATGCTTCGGCTCCTTTCGGCCAAGTACCTATTGGAGAGTTGAATTCATAACCTTCTTTTTTGAGATTTTCTCTTAATTTTGCTGCTAAAAAGGTGTTTTCTTTTCTTAAGTCGTCGATGATTTTTTCATATTGTTTGACTTGATCTTGTAGGAAATTTCTTTCTTCAGTGAGCTTTGTAATCTTGTTTATTAGATCATTTTGCTCAGTTTCAGTTTTGGCTTTTTTCAATTCGTCGCTATATTCTACGATTTCTGCGGTCATTTTTACTATAGTATTACGAAGTGATTTGACATCAGATTCTAGTGCTCCTTTTTCTTGTTCAAGCAATTTAATTTTAATATCCTTGTCTTCAGATGACTTTTTTAAGTTATCTGTAAGTTGTTGTAAATGTGCTACATTTGTTTGTAAAAAGCTGAATTTTTGATCATAATTTTTAATTACAGTGGATAGTTCTGAATTTTTTAAATTAAGATTTGTAATGAGCAAATTTTGATTTGAAACGATTTCGGTTTGTTTATTGAATTTACCTGTTAGGTTTTTATAACTGTTATTTAAGAATACAAAATAAACAATTAGACCTAAAAAAATGATGGGTACTATCAAATTATTTACTAATTTTTTTGCATCTAATTGTTTGATGAACGAAGGTTTTTCAGTTGTAATATTATCCATAAATGTAAAATAGTTTTTTATATATAGATAAATAATGGGTTAAAATTATTTTTAATTTTTATAAAATGGGAGTGATAGTTATGTTCAGAACTGTCATTATATAATAAGTTGATATTCTTGAAGATCAATGTATGATGAATAAGTTAAGTAAATAAACTTTGAGTGAAGTTTATTAGTTAAACAAAAACATTAAAGATAAATAATAAATAAATATGAAGAAACTAGTATTAGTATTGGCTGCTCTTTTCGCAGCTGTCGCCGTAACCGCAGAAGATACTGCATCATTGACTCTTGATGCTGGATACAATAACCAATACATCGTTAACGGTGTTAGTCGTGCAGAAGGTTCTGCATATGTTGGTTTTGCTGCGGTAAAGTCACTAAAGTATGCGGATGTATATGTTAGTGGTTTGTTATTGCCAAAGGATGGTGTTGATCAATCCCACTGGACAGTTGGTACAGGTAAGGGTGTAAAGACCTTTGAATGGTTGACCCTTCGTTTGGATGCAACTGCTACTCGTCACCAAGCCGGTGGATTTGGTATTAAGAATTCCACTGAATTTGGTGTAAAATTGGAAGCACAGAATCCATGGTTGACTCCATATGTTCGTGGTGCTTATGACATTAACCTAGAACAAGCTGGTGCAGGTTTTGGTGCGTATCATACATTTAGTCTGCCATATGGATTCAAGGCAACTCCATCTGCTGAATTCGTAAAGTTTGAACGATATGATGCAGTTACTGCCAAGTTGAATGTATCTCGTCCAATTGGTAACTTTGTACCATATGCTGAAGTTGGTGTAATTGACAACAACTTTAGTACTGCTAAGTACCGTTTTGCTACTGAAGAATTGACTGCTGAAGTTCTATATTCCGCAGGTGTTAAGTACACATTCTAATAGTAAAATTAAAATAAAGAATTACAACCGTTAACCGTAAAAAGTTAACGGTTTTTTATTTTTGAGTAATATGTATCTCTAAAGAAAGGAATATATAGTTTATGCCAACACCAACTCCAAAACCAAGTGGTACTCCAAGTTCAACTCCAAAACCAACAGGCACACCAAAGCCAAGTGGAACTCCAAAACCAAGTGGAGCTAGATAATAAAATAAAAATATAAATTGTAAACCTGTCATTCAAAAAGGATGGCAGGTTTTTAGTTTATATAGAAGGAATATAATATATGAGTAAACCAGAACAATATGGCGCAAAGCCAAATGATATAAAAGTAAACTCCGCATACGCAATCAATAAGTGTATAATGGAAAATAATATTTGTGAACTTGATGAAGGTACATATTATATTGGTGGAGAAGGAATCAGTGAAAATGATCCAGAAAAGGTATTAAAAAGTGGTATTTTATGGGGTTGGAATCCAAAACAAAATGAATCAGGAGTTCAAATAATTGGAAAGGGTAAAGGTAAAACAATTTTAAAATTATCCAAATATTTAAGTGGTAGAAGAGATTTGGCGGTAAATGGAAATCAATTGATTATGGTTCAGGCAGTTGGACCTGGTGGTGATGGTAGTGTAGATTGTAAGAACATAGTATTTAAAGGAATTACTTTTGACGGTAACTATGATGAAATAAATGAAGCTAAAGGCGGTGAATTAACCACTGCCGGTTGTACTACATTTGGTAGTAATACATTATATGAAGATTGTGAATTTAAAGGATTTAATGTGGGTAAAGATAATGCCACATCATTTATTATCATATCATTATTATCAAAGAATTCAAAAGATGGTGCAAAAGGAACTACTGTAAGAAGATGCGATTTTCATTCACCAGGCAGAAATAATAGATATCCAGAACATGATACAGAACAAATTGTACATGTACAAGTAGGTGGACATTTGGCTGGTAAAGTGTTTGCTGCACAATGTTTAGTTGAATATTGTACATTTAGAGGTGACGCTGGTAAAACACAATTTTCTCCATTAGCTGGTATTAGTGTTGCTAATACAAAAGGTGCGGTGATTAGAAAAAATAACTTTGATGGATTTCAAGGAATGTGTTATTATGTTGACACTGGAATGAATATTGGAACAATTGTCGAAGAAAATAGTGGACTAGAAGTTCCTTGTTTTATTAGATTAAGTGCGCAAAACTATGTAAGACAATATGGCAATGAATGGTGGGCGGTAAACTATGCATATCATCATGATTTGATTATTAGAAACAATAATGTTAAAACAACTGGTAAAGGAACATGGAATTGGAAGCCAGGAAAGTATGCACCATGGGATGGAATATTTTTGGGATACAGTATGGATAGAGATTTGAATTTATCTACGCCTGCATTTAAAAATATTATAATTCAAGAAAATAATATTAATGTTGATACAAATAATTTATTGAAGAATTTGGGTGGATGGTGGCCACCAATCAATTCATATGGTAATGCCGTACCTGTAGGTCCAGTACCAAATGAGCCAGTGATTAATGAAATTAAATTGGTTAATAACAAGAATAATTTTATTGTTGAAACCAAGTCATCAGTATTAGACAAGTTTAAAAATTTAATAAAATGTAAATAAATTTGTTGATTTCAAAAATTTTTACATATATATTGTCATAGTATGAATTCAGTTTCACAACCTAGTCAAGCAAGTCAACTCCCATCCGGAAGTTGAGTGCGAGGTTGTTTGCTCTTAAAGAACCAACCCGTCACTTCAAAAAAAGAATGACGGGTTTTTGATTTTTAGGTGTTGACAAAATGAGAAGGTGTGGTAAATTAAATACATGTTCGGGGTTGAAACTCTATCTGGTGTCCCCAACGAAAGTTAAAACACTTGATCGGTCACTGGGTGTTATGTTTAGTGCAGAACCCAACTGGCGATAATTGGAATAAGTTAAATAACGATTTTTAAATGGGCGGTTAGCTCAGTGGAAGAGCAGGACCTTTACACGGTCAAGGCCAGAGGTTCAAATCCTTTACCGCCTACCATTTTAATCGGAATGTAGCTCAGTTTGGCTAGAGCGCTTGCTTTGGGAGCAAGATGTCGTAGGTTCAAATCCTATCATTCCGACCATTTTATTGGGCGTATGATGTAATTGGCAGCCATGCGAGTCTTAGAAGCTCGTGGAGCAATCCGTGGGGGTTCAAGTCCCTCTATGCCCACCAATTTATTTTATGGGCTAGCATGTTCTAAGGCTAAGCGAGACTGATTTGCAATCAATCTGATGTGAGTTCGATTCTCACCTGGTCCACCAATTTATTTTACGGAAGTAGTCCGGCTAGTCGAGGAAAGCGTCTTGAAAACGCCTGGGGCCAGAAACCCTCGTAGGTGCAAGTCCTACTGCTTCCGCCATTTTAATACAACTCCACTTGACATTGGAACTGAGGACTGATAATATCGTCCCATGAAGAAATCAGAGATTGTCAAAATTTTACGGAAAGGTGGCAGAGTGGTCTAATGCAGAGCTTTGCTAAAGCTCCGGGGCCTTAAAACCCCCGAAGGTTCAAATCCTTCTCTTTCCGCCATTTTAAAGCGGGTGTGATGTAACGGTAGCCTGGGGCTCTTCCAAAGCCCATGAGAGGGTTCGATTCCCTCTACCCGCTCCAATTTAACTGGGGATTTGCATAATGGTAGTGCGGAAGACTTTGAATCTTCTTGTGGGGGTTCGATTCCCTTATCCCCTGCCAATTTAATCGGAATGTAATGTCAATAGTAGACGGCCTGGTTTGGAGCTAGGAGGTTGCAGGTGCGAGTCCTGTCATTCCGACCATTTTTTATATCAGACAAAGGTAGAGGTTTGAACTTGGTTAGGTCCGAAACAATAACCAACGGCTGTGTTTGGCTAATAATCTGTGGGTTAAATATGCCCATAAAACCGTCAAGGTGTCTGATAGATTTTTGTTTTTTGATTTGACTTATACTATATATTGGTGTAAGTTCTTTAATAGATATGGGCTGTTAGTGATAGTGGTAGCACGGGAGCTTTGCAAGCTTTAGGGAAGAGTTCGATTCTCTTACGGTCCACCAAATTTGTAAGCGGGTATGATGTAGTGGTAGCCTGCAACCTTGCCAAGGTCGATGTGCCGGTTCGATTCCGGCTACCCGCTCCATTTTTAAAATATTTATATATTTATAAGAATGAATACAAATAAAAAGTTAAATGACTTAAAAAATAAATTGAGTCAATTACAAGACGAGTTAGAAACAAAGGATAATAATCCGATTGAATCTAATAGAATTCGTCGTGAGATAGAAATTGTTATTAAAGATATTAAAAGAGAAGAATTAAACCAACCAGTTTCTGTTGAAAGAGGTAAAGAGTTATTTGCAAATATGAGACGAGAATTAGGGTTGGATGAAACAATTTCGTATAAAGAATTTTTTGATCTTTGAGAATTTATGGGCATATACTGGTTTCGATTTAAGACAATTGACTAGTTAGGCGTGTAGAGGATGATAGTTGGCCTCTTAAAACTTCTATCAAAACATTAACTGCTGAAGATAATGTAATCAGCTACAACTTCACCTCCCGTGATGCAGTAGCACTAGCAGCCTAATTTGGCTGCACATTTGATATTATGATGTCTGATAATAATATTGAGTGTAAACTATCAGGCTATATCAACAATTTGATTTGCGTTGTTGGTTGAATATTTTGTAAATCTTTAGGACAATTAGTTTTGACATTTAATATAATTGTTCTTAACAACTAAAAAATGTATACACACGTAGTCTGATTATGATACTGTTTTAAAGACAAGGGTTCGACTCCCTTTATGTCCACCAATTTCGGTAATAAGTAAAAACAAATAATAAAATATAGTATATGACAAAACAAGAAGCAGAAAAGAAAGTGTATGAGTTGACAGAAAAGTTAATCTTTGTGAAGAAAGATTTCAAGGATGTAGCTGCTGGTTATAAAGAAAAGATGAAAGAGATTGAGAGCGAAATTAAAGCTATTGTTGAAGAAACAAATTCACTTCCATTGGCATCTTCAAAAGATATTGAAGGTGACGATGAATGATTTAATTTATGACTGGTTATCATAAATTTTTACATTAAAACCAAAGTAATAACAATTAAACTATATAGTTAATATGTCTAAAAAGACTAATAAAAAAGAAAACGGTGCAGAAAGTAATGTTACTACAGAACAAAAATGTTATGTAGTTACACGAAGTGGGTTGAGAGTAAGTGAGTTAGTATATACTAATAAGAATGATGCTAAGACTGAATTTGATCATTGGTCTGGCATTGTTAAGAAGTGGCCTGATGGTACTAAAATTGAGTTAGTTGAATACAACGAAACTCGTCATAAAGTATCATAATTTAATAAAATAGTAAATTGATGTAACGCTATTAAAATAACTTTAATAGCGTTTTTTGTTTTTTGTAACAATGTTTTTGATATTTATATTCGTATGCCAAAAGCATCCAAACATAAATTATACTCGTTACCTTCAAATTTCAATGAAATGAATAAGTTCATTGAACACAATAAAATTCAAATGATGGAACATGTTGTTTCGTCGATTGAATATGCAATAGACAAGAAATTAAGTTTTGTTGAATTATTTAGTTTTAATGATTCTGATTTTGTAGTTACATTACCAAAAGATCAATTCAAAGAAAATTTGGAAAATGTATATCAATATTATATTGAGAAGGAACATTATGAGTTATGTATCAGAGTTAAAAATGTCGAACAAAAGTTAAACTCAGCTTTAAATAAATTAACGCATGAAAAAAAGCAAAAAACTTCAAAAGTCAAAAAATGATAATAACAACAACGAAACCAGCGTCGAACATAAACATGATACAAGCCCAGTCGTATATCAAAGAACAAAATTAAAGTATGAGTTATCTATATTTGAAAGAGAATTAACAGAAAAACAAAAAGAATTTTTAAATATTGCATTAAATAAGGACACAAAATTAATTTTTGTAAGTGGTCCTGCAGGTTCAAGTAAAACATATATTTCAATTTATAGTGCTTTAAAATTATTAAATCAAAAGAAAGTAAGTGATTTACTTTATATCAGAAGTGCTGTAGAAAGCGCTGATAGCAAAATTGGATTTTTGCCTGGTGAAGCCGATGAAAAAATGGCTCCATATATTCAACCATTATTGGAAAAATTGGCAGAATTGTTACCAAAACGAGACATTGACACTTTACAAAAAGAAGATCGTTTGGATAGTATTCCCCTTGGATTTTTGAGAGGATTAAACTGGAATGCCAAATGTATTGTTGCTGATGAGGCACAAAATATGACAGTTAAAGAATTAACTACTTTGATTACAAGAGTAGGTGAATTCAGTAAAGTGTTTATATTGGGAGATCCAGATCAAAGTGATATTAATGGTAAAAGCGGTTTTACTAAGATAATGAATGCTTTTGACGACGATGAAAGTAAAGAAAATGGTATTTATACATTTAAATTTACTGAAGAAGATATTGTTAGAAGCAGTTTAGTAAAATATATTGTTAAAAAATTAAAAAATGTCAAACCACAATGATATATATATCTATTAAAGATATATGTCCAATAGTAAGAAAATTACTGATTTAACAGATTATACTGATTCACAAGTTCAATCAAATGACTTGTTGTTTATTACAGATATTGCTGCGCAAGAAACTAAAAAAATTACTTCAATAGATCTTGCGGACTATGTTATTAGTGCAAAGTCCGCATCTATTTTTAATGGTAATTATACTGGTAGTTTTACAGGTTCATTTACTGGCAGTTTTAAAGGTGATTTAAATGGTACTAGTAGTTGGGCAAATAGGGCTTTAGTTGCAGATTCAGTGATAGGTGGATCGGGAGAAGCCAATACTGCATCAAATACTGGTTCATATGGATATGGATTGGTAACAGATAAAGTTGGAGTGGATTTACGATTTAAAAAAATTGCGGGTGGAGATAATGTACTTATTGGTTTAGATACCGGTGATAATAATGTTGTAAAAATATCTGCAATAAGTACATTAACATCTCCGGGTGGTGCAACTGGAAATGTTCAATTTAATTCTAATGCGGGAACATTTGGTGGAAATTCTAATCTTTCTTGGGATACAACCAATAATAATAAATTAACAGTAGGAGGAAATGTATCTTCTACAACTTTTAGTTCTAGCGTAACAAATGCAGTTGGTTATTTTGGTACTGCAAGTTTTTCTGTTTCATCTTCTAATGCGAGATCTGCAAGTTTTGCTACATCTGCAAGTTTTGTTACATCTGCAAGTTATGCGGTAACTGCAAGTTATATTAGTTCAATATCATTATCAGAATTTCCCTCATCTACATTTTCTAATACAATTAGTTCAAACACAGTGGGACAGTTCTTAGCTGGTGCAAATGAAGGTGGTGTAGGTACATATTGTTATGCTGTAGCACATGGATTTGGTGTAACGCCATCATTAATAAGGGCTACATTATATTGTAATAGTTATGATGCAAATGTAGGATATGTAACTGGTGATGAAGTTGATGTAAATAGTGCTGAAATAGATGCTAATGATTCCAATCTATTTGCGGCGTGGACTAATTCAACTTATGCTGGTGTGTCAGTAACCATAGCCAATTCAGGAGGTTATTTCTATATACCAAATAAAACTGGTGGCGGTTGGAATTATGTTAATACAACTAAATGGAATTATAGGATTAGAGTTTGGAAATAATTAATTAAAAATAGACTATGCCAACAACAAGTATAAAAATCAGTCAATTAGATCCGATTGCTAGTTTAACTGGCAGCGATTTTTTTCCTATTGACCAAAGTAGTTCAATAAAGACTTATAGAGCTAGTCTGACACAATTACAAAATTTATTTTCTACAGGAAGTTTTACAGGATCTTTAACTGGTAGAATTATAGGAACAGGTACATCTCCTCAATTTGTAGGAACAAGTAGTTGGGCAATTAGTTCTAGTAGATCTATTAGTTCTTCATATTCCGATTTTTCAAATAGTAGTAGTTACGCATTGAGTTCGTCTAATGCATTAACAGCAAGTTATGCATTAAATTCAAATGCGGGAGATTTATCAGGAACAGGAACTACAAATTATCTTCCAATTTGGACAGCAACTAAAACATTAGGTGATTCTAAATTTTATTTAAGTTCGTCACAATATTATTTAAAAAATGTTACTTCATATACTGCTCTTAATATTGAACAATCAACAAGTGGACAATCATTTTTAATTGTTAGTGGACATTATAATTCTTCATTAAGTTTAAGAAATTATAATACGGCATCAGATAGTTGGGTAATGGTAGTTAGTGGTGACGGAGAAGATGCAGTATCTCCTGGAGTTAAAGGTGCGTTGGATTGGTCAACATATACTAGTAATAGCTTATTTTCATCAAAACAACCAACTGTAGCCGGTACATATCAAGATATTACAAGAATGATGCGAGTCAAATCTAGTGGAATTTATTTTTGGCCGTTATCAAGTGTACAATCTTTGTCAAAGGACAGTACATTTAATATTGGTGTAGATTCAGGTACACAAAATACTTCAACTAGATTTTTAATAGATGTATATAGTGGTAGTAATGCATCAAATCCTGTAATAAATCATCTTGGTAAAGCAATTGAAGTAAGATATGGAAGTTCCAGTTTGAATACAACTTTTTGTGTAAGTAGTAGTGGACAAGTATATTCCACAGGATATAATGTAATTAGCAGTTCAAATTTTGCATATACAAGTTCACTTTCATCTGGAAGTTTTGCTGTAATAGAAAATAATGGTGTTATGTATTTATTTGCTAGAAGTGCGAATGGTACATTAAGATCTGCAAGTTTATCATAAAATGAGTTATAAAATAGGTTATAAAATATTTGTTCAAATAGCAAGTTATAGAGATCCCGAATTAATTCCAACAGTTTTGGACTTGGTTGAAAAAGCTAAGAATCCAGAATCATTGAGAATTGTTGTTGCTTGGCAACACGATGACAATGAATCATTGGAACCAATCAAACATTTGATTGAATTTATTGATATACCATATGTTGAAAGTAAAGGTGTATGTTGGGCAAGAAATTTAATTCAACAAAAATATAACGGTGAAGAATATACACTTCAATTGGATAGTCATCATAGATTTATTCAAGATTGGGATATTGAATTGATTAAAATGTATAATAAATGTAAAGAAATGGGAAGTGAAAAACCATTGATTACTGCTTATTTACCTCATTATGATCCAGACAAAGAAGAATTTTTACAAGAAGTCTGGAAAATGAATTTGGAAAAGTTTATGGATGAAGGACCGATGTTTTTCATACCTGAACCATTAACTGAAACATATAATAATCCAATTCCATCAAGATTTTATAGTGGACATTTTGCTTTTACAGATGGTGAATTTAGTAAATTAGTACAACATGATCCAAACTATTATTTTTATGGTGAAGAAACTAATATTGGTGTAAGAGCTTATACACATGGGTATGATTTATATCATCCAAATAAAATTATTGCTTGGCATTATTATACTAGAGAAAAAAGACCAAAACATTGGGACGATCATATCATAGAAGGAAGTGATTGGAGTAAAATGGATAATGATTCCACAAATAGACATAAAAAGTTATTTGGCATGGATGGTTTTGATAAATTAATAGATTCGATTTATAATTTTGGAAATGTTAGAACTATTGAAGATTATGAAATGTATGCAGGTATTAGATTTAAAGATCGTTATATAAGTGAATACACAAAAAATAATTTATTTCCTCCAAATCCAATTGAATAAAAATTTGATTTTTTCTTAAGTAAATGATATATATTGAACAGATTACTAATGTGGTAATCCTTGTATGTCCCTAAAGGAATACATGAAAATGGGTCTATAATAGACCATTTAAGAAAGGAAAAATATATATGTCAGTAGTAAAATATCAAAATAATCCGTTATTTCGTGCAGTTCATCGTGATGAGTTTTTAACTCCATTTGATCAAATTTTCGATGAATTTTTCAAAGCAAATGCTCCTTCTTTTAGTCAAGATTTTGGTGCAGACTTTTTTGAAAAAGGGTCATATCCAAGAGTAGATGTTATTGACTATAGTGATAAAGTTGTTATAGAAGCCGAAGTTCCAGGTTTAAGTAAACAAGATGTAAATGTTGAAGTGGAACAGAATGTACTTACAGTTAGTGGTGGAAAAAGCAAAAATGTTACAGATTCACAAGGTGGAAAGTATATTAGACGAGAATTGAAACGATCTAGTTTCCGAAGATCATTTACTTTGGGAGATAATATAGAAAAAGATACTGTATCCGCTACATTTGAAAACGGTATTCTATTAATTACACTCAATAAAGTAAAACCTTCGGTACCTGAAGTAAGAAAAGTTACGATTAAGTAATTGGTTATATATTTATTATATACCCTTTATTGTTATAAACAGTAGAGGGTTTTTTCTTTTTTGACTATATATACAGTATGAAAACACAATTTACCTTTGAAAGAATAGTAGGCTTATCCTCGTTATTTATAGCGAGTTGCGCTGCATTTTTTAGTATAATTGGTATAGGTATGTTGTTTAGTGGATCGGCAATAGCATCTATGATTATGGCTAGTTCACTTGAAATTGGTAAATTGGTTGCTACTACATTTTTATATAGATACTGGAAAAGATCACAATTGTTATTAAAGACATATCTTATTTTGGCAGTTGTTGCATTGATGTTTATTACATCTTTAGGTATTTTTGGTTATTTAACATCTGCATATCAACAATCGGCAATTGAAAATAAATTGAGTGAAGAAAAAATTGTTTATATACAAGACCAAAAAAAGATGTACAGTGATAAAATAAGTGATGCAAAGAAAAGAATTGAAAATATTACTAAATTAAGGGTTAGTCAAGAAGAAAGATTGAATGAAAGTATGACCAATGTAATCATCAGTCGTAACCCAATTCAACTAGCACAGATACAACAATCAACAAAAGAGTTTATTGATAAGAGTGAAAAGGACATAGATACTGAAAATAATAAGATTCAGTCAACTGTTGATGAAATACAAAAATTGGATAAACAAATATCAGATATTAAGATAAAAAGCGGTGGTCAAAAAGATTTACAAACATTTAAATTTGTTGCGGATGAATTTGGTGTAGATATAAATAAAGTAGTAAAATGGTTTATTATTTGTCTTATATCAGTATTTGACCCACTTGCAATTTGTTTATTATTAGCCTATAATACTACATTAGGTGATGTAATCTATGTAAAACCTACAGTTAAAGTGGAAGAAAATCCAAAAAAAGAACCAACATTAGAAGAAATTGTTGAACAAGCAAAAAAAGAAGCTACACTAGAAGTTAAAGAGGGTCAAATAATAAAAGAAATTATTAAAGAAGTTCCTGTTCATATCGAAAAGGAAGTACCTGTAGAAAAGGAAGTAATAAAAGAAGTGGTGGTGGATAATAGTTATAAACCTAACCATTTTAGTTTTTAAATTAAAATTACTAAATTAGTAATAATTATTTGATTTTAGAAATTTTTACGATATATTTAATTATCAGTTTACTATTAAAATATTATGGATGAATTTGATATAAAAGAAGTATTGGATATTCTTAAGGAAGCAGAAAAAAACCAAGATTGGGATTTAGTGAATGAAGCAATATCATTTATGGAAGAATATCTTGATAATGAAGACGGTTCAGATTATGATTGATTTATGTTAACACTAATAATAATACTCACAGTAGTATTGACGGTTTCAATATGCGCAAACATTTATTTTTTTATTAAAATGAATGATTTGTTAGATGTGATCGAAACAATGCAACAATGGAATGACCAATACAAAAATTTGGTAGAAAACACATATCGTAAATTAAAAGAAATTGATGATAAACAAATTTTTGAAAAAGATGACGATGTTGGTTTTGTTTTTTCAGAGATAGTTAGACTGATTGAATTAATCAAAGAAAAATCTAAATGAAAAAATCCAAGAAAAAAATGAAGGTTTTAAAAAAAAGAGATGTTAAGAAAAAAGTTGTAAAAAATCTTAATAAAAAAATCTCCCTAAAATCAACTAAACAAAAAAAGAAAATGGTTATAAACAAAGTTAAGAAACAAAAAAAAGTTATTCCACTTAAAAAGGAAAAAAATATTAGGAAACCAACACCTAAGATTATCATCGAAGAACCTTATGTAGAACCAGAATCTCCCAAGAAGAAATCTACAGAAAAGATGTATTTTACTAAAGATACAGAAATGTATATTATCAAATACAATAAAGAAGAAGACCAAAATATTAGAAATGATATTTATGAAACTCATATTAAGAATGCATTTGAAAAGTTGGTAGAAAATGTATTCAACACATTCAAATTTACATATTTTGATAATAGCCCCATCGAAATTCAGAAAGAAACTGTTGCGCATTTGGTTTCTAATATGAATAAGTTTGAAGAAGGTAAAGGTAAAGCATTTAGTTATTTCAGCATTGTTGCTAAGAATTATCTTATTTTTCATAATAATGGTAATTACAAAAAATATAATCAACATGTAAATATTGCTGATACTCCAAGTGAATCTTCAGTCTGTTTACAAACTGTTGATTCACATCATAAAGATACAGAAACCAATGAATTTCTTAAATTAATGGTTGATTATTGGGAAAGAAATGTTGGTCGTATTTTTACTAAACAAAGAGATTTGAACATTGCTAATGCAGTAATAGAATTGTTTAGAAGTTGTGATAGAATTGATGCATTTAATAAAAAAGCATTGTATCTTTATATTAGAGAAATTTCATCATGTAAGACACAACAAATTACCAAAGTAATAAATAAAATGAAGAGTTACCAAAAGGTAATTGCTCAATCTTATTTAGATAGAGGTAAATTAAATTGATAGTGTAATTATTCAAATCCATATCTATTTATAGGTATGGATTTAGATTTTGAACTATATAAGGGTAAGAAATATTCAAACTTACTCAAAGATGTTGTAATCAATTCTGAACAGAAAAAAGATCAAATTGATATCTTAGTATCTGATTTAAGAAGTATGATTAAAACACCAAATGATGCTATTGTCATTGTTCCTCTCATTAAAGATTACTTGGATGTAAGTGTAAGGAACGATGAACAACTAGTAAAATTAGCTGCGATAGTACAACGATTAGTAAGCAATGATAATAAAGGTGCAGAAGAAGTAGGTGGATTGTCAGAAGAAGAAAGACAACAGTTAATGGCTGAAGTTGGTAAAATCACCGAAACAATGAATACACCAATAGAAATTAAGAAATAATATGCCATATTTTAATATTAAATCGTCTCCAATTAGTTTTGGACAATTAAATAATATTGGATTGTCTGTTGGAAATCAATCAAGTAATGTATCTTCAACAAATGAATTTTACGAATTGGAACCAGCAATTGTATTGGATGTAATTTTGGATGAAACACATCCAGAAATAATAAATAAAAGACATTTGGTTGATGTCAGAAATATCCCAGCAAATTATAAAAATGAATTGCCTGATCAAAAAGATGTAGATTATAGTTATATAGGTGCTTGTAGAGTAAGATTGTGTTTTTCACAACAAGGATTGGAAAAAGAAAAGTTATCGTGGGCATTTCCGATGGAATCTACAGGTATAGTAGAATATCCATTATTGAATGAAGTTGTAATTGTTGTAAAGTATTTAGATAAACTTTTTTATACAAGAAAATTAAATTTAAATGGATTCATTAATCAAGAATCTAATTTTCGTCTTGAAAAATTTTATGGTAATAATGATGGAAATAAAGATTTGGTATCAGAAGACGGATTAAAAACAGAATCTGTTGATGGTCCATTATCATTAAATTCATATAAAAAAATTGCAAATAATCAAGTAAAAGGAGTACTTGGTTCATATTTTTTAGCAAATTCTAAAATTAGAAAATTGAGAAGATACGAAGGAGATACAGTTCTTGAGAGTCGTCACGGACAGTCTATTCGTTTTAGTGCTTATGATAATGTAAGAGATAATGATAAAGGTTTTTATCCTGATTATAAAGGAGATTCAACAGTAAATTCTCCTACTGAAGGATGTGGAAATCCTATGGTTATAATTAGAAATAGACAAAGAAAGTTGTCTTTAGATAAACCTATAGCAGTTCATCCTAAGCTTCCACCGATTCCTGGAATTGTAGATTCACAAAAAAATGTTGGTGGTTTAATAGATGAAGATATAAATCATGACGGTAGTTCAATTTATATTACATCCGGATTAACAAAATCAAAATGGAGAACAACCTGTTATAAATCCATATTCCAACAAGGAAAAGAAGAACAACCATTATTTTCACCAATTGGTTCTACTGCATTTAATTTTGATATAGAAAATTTAAAAGGAGATCAAATTGTAATTAATACTGATAGATTAATTTTAAGCAGTAGATTTGGTGAAACATTACATTTTTCAAAAGAAAGATATGGAATTGTAACGGATAGTGAATATACAGTTGATGCGCATGATCAAATTGTAATGACTACAAATAATAAAACCGTATTTAATAGTCCTGCAATTTATTTGGGACAATATGGTCAAACCAATGAACCAGTATTATTAGGTCAAACAACCGTAGATTGGTTATATGATTTATGTAATTGGTTATTAAATCACATTCATTGGTATAATCATACACATCCAAAGACAGGTAATGCAAATCCAAATAAAACGCAAGAATCGGTTCAAGATCAACAATTAAAGTTTTTAAGAGACAATCTTGATAAATTGATGAGTAGAAGAGTATTTGTTACAGGTGGTGGTTATGCGCCAGGAGCGGATGGTAAATTGCCACCAAATATGAAAAATGGGACAGAACCCGTTTCAGTAAATATTGTATCAGGTGCTGGTTTACCTGGCAATTTCAAAGGAAAAGTAAGAAGAGAAGGTCCAGTAGAAATTCAATATGAAGAAAATTAAATTATGATTAATAAATTAAAATCATTAGTTGATATTGATCCCGCATTACCTGGACCACCAACTGAAGGTTCAAATGGATTAAAATTTGTTTCTGCTTTAAAATCCGATGTATCTAATAAAGTTGGAAATAAAATTGACGCATTTGCATTAAAAAAACAAACTGCGATTGGAGATACAGCTGGTAATTTTGTTGGCGGAACAATACAAGGTGTTGGTAATTTTACTAAAGATGTTCTAAGTGGAAATGATACTGGAGTTTTAGGCAATCTTACATCAAAAGTTTATGGAGTAGTAGGAAATGCATCATCAAAAATTGATAGTGTTACAGGTGGTATAATAACTAAAACGAACGATGTTGTTGGTGGAATTTCATCAAAAGTTGGTGATGTTGCTGGCGGTATTACTTCTAAAGTAGGAGTAGTTGGAAATGCAATCAATGAAAAAACAAATGGAATAGTTGATGTAACTGAATATAGTCCATATAATTTTGATGCTACGAATTTATCAAATAAAAGTATAGATCGTATAACTGGAAACGTTACAGATAAAGTTTCATCTAGTATTAATTCAATTGATCAAAAAACGGGAGGGAAAATCGGAGGATTAAATGAAAAGTTAGGTTCTATTACAGATTCTGTCTTAAATAGTAGTATAGGTGAAAAAGTAGGAGGATATGTTGGATCTAAAATTGGACAAATTGCTGGATCAAAAATAGGAGCCGCAGTTGGAGGATATTTACCTAATAATAAAATTGCAGGAGTAATAAGTTCTAATTCTAGTACATTAGGATCTAAAATAGGTAAATTTGCAGGAGAAAAAACAGGAATTAAAACACAAGCAAAAATTAAAGAAACGATTGGTAAACGTGTAAAAGTTGTAAAAATACCAAAATTACCAGATACGACTGCGATAAATAACAAAATAAATAATACAATAGACAATATTTAATGATAATTATATAGTATATGAAAAGCAACGAATTAAAAGAGATAATTAGATCAGTAATTAAAGAAGAGTTGGATAAAACATTACCTACATTAATTCCAAAGGTATTGACTGAAATTCTTTCCGGTAAACCATCGGAAATGATTCAGTCTAATCAAGTTGTAAAAAACACTGTTCAGGAATCAGTACAAAAACCAAAAGAAATTAAGAAATATTCAAGCAATCCAGTTTTAAATGAAATTTTGAATCAAACCGTTGTAAAAATACCAAGTGAAGGTTCAATCGCTGGACTCGATTCTAATTTTAAATCACAAGCATTTGCTGGTATGCAAATGAATGAAACAGTTGAAACACCACAACCTGTTGCTCCTGTTACTGAAGAACAAGGTAAAGTAATGAATGTTCTTAATAGAGACTTTAGAAGTTTAATGAAAGCAGTAGATAAAAAGAAACAACACGGAACTTTAGGTTCTAGTATGGTATCAATGGGATAATATGAATCCAATAGGACTAACATTACCACTTCAAATTGGTAAAAATGGATATTTTCAACAGAGTTATGATACTTTAACTCAAGTAAAATCCAATATTACTAATTTATTGAGAACCAAAAAAGGGGAAAGACGGATGAATCCCAACTTTGGTTCTGGTCTACAAGAATATTTATTTGAACAAAATATAGAAGAATCTCCAGATATAATAAAACAGATTATAACGGATGAAATTAAAAATTATGTACCTGGTGTAACAGTAAATAAAGTCGATATTAATGTATCAAATCAAGAAAAAAATAAACTTACAGATAGTTATATATTATATATAAAAATACAATTTACGATTAATAACCAAACTGATACTGTTAGTTTGAGAATTAATCAAAATAATATATAATTATGGCAGACATTATACAAAAGTCTTTTAATGGTTCCAGCAGAGAAATTAAGTATCTTAACAGAGACTTTTCTTCTTTTAAATCATCTTTAATTGAATATTCAAAGACTTATTTTCCAAGAACATATAAAGATTTTAGTGATGCGTCTCCTGGTATGATGTTCATTGAAATGGCATCTTATATTGGAGATGTTCTTTCATATTATACTGACTATCAATTTAAAGAAAGTTTAATGCCATATGCAGAAGAAAGAAAGAATGTTCTAGCATTAGCAAACTATCTTGGATATAAAACAAAACCAACCAAATCTGCTACAACAACCATTGATTTATATCAATTAATTCCTTCTACTAAAGACTCCGACAATAATTATATTCCCGACAATAACTATGCTCTAAAAATAAGAGAGTATATGGAAGTTTCTAATGAAAGCGGCGTGAGTTTCATTACAACTGATCCTGTTGATTTTTCTCTTGATAGTAAATTTTCTCCCAGAGAAGTTACTGTTTATTCAAGAGACAATTATGGTATACCGCAATTTTTCTTGTTAAAAAAATCCGTAAAAGTTATTGCAGGTAAAATTACTACTAAATCATTTACGGTAGGAGCCGCAGTACCATTTTATAAAATATCACTGTCTGAACTTAATGTTATTGACATAATTGATGTAAAAGATAGTGATAACAATAAATGGTATGAAGTTGATTACTTGGCTCAAGATTTAGTGTTTACTGAGACAGAAAATACTGATTTTACTAATAATACATATGTTCAGTATTCATCTGAAGTTCCTAAGTTAATTAAAAGTTTCAAGACATCAAGAAAATTTGTTGTAAATGTTACCGCTAATAATATAACATATCTTGAATTTGGTGCGGGTACAGATGCAACTTCGGATGAAGTAATATATCCAAATTCAGAATTGGTAGGTATAGGACTGACAAATATCAGCAATTTAAATTTGAATTATGATACCAGTAAATTATTAAATTCGGAAACATTTGGTCAAGCACCATCTAATACAGTATTAACTGTACAATATTTGGTTGGTGGTGGATTGTTATCAAATTCGCCATCAGATACTATCAAAAATATATCATCTGTTACATATTTAAATGATACTACAGGTTTAACACCATCTCAAAATTCTTTATTAACTACTGTTAAAAATTCATTGAGAATATCCAACCCAAATCCTGCAATTGGTGGAAAAAACGAAGAAAGTGTAGAAGAAATAAGACAAAATGCTTTGGCTAATTTTGGTTCTCAAAATAGAACAGTTACGGTAGATGATTATATTTCCAGAATATATTCAATACCACCAAGATTTGGTTCAATTGCAAAAGTAATGGTAATACCAAATTCGGATTTATCAATTTCAACAAACCAAACATTATTAAGTGGATTTATAAATAATGAAAATCAAACAACATTAATTAATAATAGTTCGGAAAATAATTACAGAAAAGTAAATTTTGATGTATCCAATCCATTTAGTTTGAATTTATATGTTTTAAGTTATAATTCAAACAAAAATTTGACTCAAATTAATGAAGCATTGGTATACAACATCAGACAATATCTACAAAAATATAAGATCATTTCAGATAGTGTTAATATAATCGACGGTTATATTATTAACATCGGTGTAGACTTTAAAATTTTAGTTTATAACAATTTTAATAAAAAGGAAGTTTTGGACCAATGTCTTCAAAAAGCCAAAGATTTCTTTAATATTGATAAATGGTATTTTAATCAACCAATCAATATTAATCAATTAGAATTAGAATTGGCTAAAGTTGAAGGTGTACAATCTGTTGCGGAAGTAAAGTTTAAGAATCTTACCCAAAATGATGGAGATTATTCTCCACATGAATATAATTTGTCCGAAGCAACTCATAATAAAATTATATATCCATCATTAGATCCTTCTGTATTTGAAGTCAAATATCCAGATAATGACATTAGAGGAGCAGTAATTTAATAAATTTATCATTAAAAGTCTTATAAATTTCATACTTATATTTATATAATAGAGTATGCACACATTTATATTTCCAAAACAAGACACATTCATAACTAACGAAACTGGTTATGCCGATAAAAATTTTGGAATTGACGAAATTTTAGAATTAAAAGCACAAAATCAATTAGTAAGTAATGTAACTTTTTACAGTTCAGCAAGTCTTTCTGGTAGTTACTCAACTTTTGATGTATTGAATTATACAGGAAGTATTTCTGGAAGTTATATATCAGGAGCCGCAGAATCATCAAACATATATGGCAGTGGATCATCACAATTCAGATCAATTAATTATAATGGATATGTATCGGGAACATATGGCGCAGGTATACCGATAACATCAAGTTTAACTAATTATAATGGTCCAGTAACAGGTAGTATTAGTGGAAGTATAGTAGGATCTTTCACTGGTTCGATTTTCTTTGCTAGTGGATCTTTAAGTAATTTTGATGGATGTATAAATGGAACATTACAAGGAACACAAAGCGTATACGATCCAATTACAAATTTTACAAATGATCCCGAATTTAGTAGAATTTTGATCCAATTTGATTTAACTTCAATTTCAAGTTCTCTTTTGTCCGGAGATATAAACAATGGTTCTAAATTTTTCTTAAAGTTAAAAGCATCTTCTACAAGTGAAGTGCCATTGGACTATAAAATATATGCATATCCAGTTAGCAAGAGTTGGGATATGGGTACGGGAAGATATGATACTGAAGGATTAGGTAGTTTTGGTGCTAGTTGGTATTATAATACTACTCAGAATACATCTAGTTTATGGTATAGTCCAACTGCATCTTCAGTTACATATAATTTCAGTGATTATTTATTGACTTCAAGTTTGGGATCATCATCATTCCAAAATGGTGGTGCGACATGGTTTTATAATGTACCTTCAACATATTCGCAACCAACATCAAATACATCATCATCATTTTATAATACGTTGAGTTCATCTGTTTATATATCTTCATTTTGTTCATCATCATTGAGCGGAAGTTCATTGATTTGTTCACAATCATATTCATACAGTACATCTGATATTTATATGGATGTTACACCAATTGTTAAAGGTTGGATATGTGGATGTGTACCAAATAACGGATTTATTTTGATTAGCTCACTTGAATTGATTCAATCAAACGATATAAATTCTAGTATTAGATTCTTTAGTAAAGAAACAAATACCATTTATCAACCATATTTGGATGTCAAGTGGGATGATAGTACATATTCTACAGGCAGTTTAATAGCATTAACAGGATTAAGTCCATATACCGTAGTTATTAAGAATGTAGGCAGAGAGTATAAATTTGGAAGTATACCTCGTATAAACATATTTGCGAGAGAAAAGGCACCACTTAAAAACTTTGTTAAAGGATATCAACAAAGTCAATATTTGAGTTCAAGTTTATTACCATCTGATTCATATTATGCGATTAAAGATAATGAAAGTGAAAATTTCGTAATTGATTTTGATGATTACACAAAATTAAGTTGTGATGGCGTAATTCATTATTTCAGATTAGATACAACTGGTTTACCCGTTGAAAGATATTACAGAATTTTAATAAAAACAGAAATTAACGGTGAAGTCATAATATTTGATAATGGAAACATATTTAAAGTATCAAGATGAGTATAAAATCCCAAATAAATGATTTTTTATTAACAGGCCAATTCACTAATAATATTGATGAATTTGGTAATGTAAATTTATATATTAGTTCAAGTGAAGCAAATGAACAATATATAGCGTTTGAATTGATAAATTTTAATTATAAAAAAGAAGAAATTGAAAATTTATATGATGTAGGTATTACTGAAATACAAACAGAACCTATCGTTCAAAAACAAGTATTTGACCAAACTTTCTTAACTGAATATAATAAAGTATTGTATGAAAATCAAGGTTTGAAGGAAAAATTAAATCAATTGGTTGATGAAGTACAGTCAGATCCTTCAAAATCACAATTAAGTGCGGCAAGAGATTTAATAGTAGAATTAAGAATTAAATTAAAACAAGGAACCAAATCAGAAGATTTTTCTGATCAATTTCCGTTTAATTTAAAATCTGAAAATGAATAATTTATGGCATTTCCATTTCCAACAATATCATCAAATAGTGGATCACTAAATAGTGGTTCTTACTTTTTACAAAACGATTTGGATACATTCGTTGATGTACCATTTCAAGAATATTATTTCGGAAATTCTGAACAAGATTTAATCGAATTTAGTGTATATGACATTGAAGGTAACATAAATGTATGGAAATATTTACCAGTTTCAACAACATATACAGTATTAAATAAAACATACAAAGATGTTGATAATAATACATTAACTTATAGTTACAAACAATATAATAGCAGTTATACTATAGCGTTCAATAAAAATATATTATTAAGTACACTTCAAGATTTTTCCGGTTCAAATATTAATTCCGGCAATCACGTTGCAAGTTATAATTTTATTAGAAATGTTGGTGGTAATCCTGATTATCAACTCTACATTAAAGAAATTTCTCCTAATAGACGAGAAATTAAACTTACACCATCATTTAAATTAGATTTAACAAGTGAAGAAAACATACTTGTTAATCTTCAATATCAAGCATTTGCCAGAAAAGCAGTATTGATTAGAGATACAATTCCATTGTTCAATTATTTTTTGGATTCATATCAAATCTATAAAAATAGTGATTCATTAATTCAAAATAATAAAGCAATTTTTACACTATTAAGAACTAATTTTGGATTTAAATCAGATGCAGATATACTTGCATTTTTAGATGATACTTATAATGGATTCAATCGTCCTTATGTAAATTCTCAAAACGGACAATTGATACAAAACAGTTTTGAAGGTACTAAAAATTATATTAAGGATTGGTTGTATACATATTACAAATCAATTTATTCATTTGATCAGATTAAAACTCAATTTAAGTATATTGTTCAAAAGTCAATATCAATTAGATTAAATCAAATCAATTCCTATTATACTAGTAATATTGATTTTACTACTCAAGTTGAAAATTTCATTACAGATTTATTTTTTACAAATTTCATTTTAAATGTAGTTGATACTGTTCAAATTTATCATAACAATAAGTTGTATGCGTATTTGAAAAACGCATTGAATTTTGGCAACGATATATTTTATACAATATTAAATTACACATTTGTCGAAGAAAACGGTAATACAAATGTTATTGTAAAACTATTTGACGAACTACCATTAAATGTTTCTTTAAGAGACAAATGTTGGATTTCAAATATATCACTTGTACCTGTAATTCAAAAATTTGTAATCAACGTTCCTATAGTTAAAAGAAATTTTAAAATATCAGGACCAAATTTTAAAATAGCAACCGATTCATATAAAAGTTCTCCTGTAAATTATCAAAATTCGAATGATTTGAAATTAGATAATACTACAAAAAATGATGTAGAATTTTATAAGAAATTAAACAATCTTAATGTAGATTATTCCGATTTCTCAAATTTCATTGTATTCGGTTCTGCTGAATTAAGAACCAAGTTATTTTTAAATAAAGTTACGTCAATCAATCAACTTAATAAGTCAATTAATTCTATATTGACTACTCTATCCGCATCTGCTGCGAATAGTGCGTCATCTTATACACTATTAACATCATATTCATTTATTAGTGCATCATATGCAGAAGAAATAAATCAATACCAATCACAATTAAATACTATATTTAATTCATTTGATGGATATGATTCATATTTGTATCAAAATATTACATTAGTAAGCGGTAGTACAACATCATTTGTTAATGGTGCATATGTACAAAATTACAATTATCCGGATTATATTGAAAATGCAATTGAATTCGATAAAAATAACAGAGATAGTCTTGTAAATAATACGCCTGAATATATTCTTTTAGATGATAATAACACTGATTATTTGATATTTTTATCAATGATCGGACATCATTTTGATAATATTTACTTGTACATTAAGAACTTTCCAACTCAACAATATGTTGAAAGTAATTTATCATCAAGTTATGTAAGTACTGTAGCAAATACATTATTACAACAATTTGGATGGAATCCAATCAGTTCATTTGACAATTCATCCATCGAATCTAATTACTTGACTGGATCAAACGCTTATTCCGATTATGACAAATTAAAGATAATTTGGAATAGAATTTTAAAGACTCTTCCATTGATTTATAAGACCAAAGGAACCGAAGAATGCATTAGAGTAGTATCTAATATATATGGAATTCCTCGTAGTTTATTGAATGTTAAGGAATACGGTGGTAATAAGATATCTGATGAGGATAATTCATCCTACACATACCAAAACAAATATTATTTTACAAAATATACTAGAAATGGGGATGCAATAGTAATTCCAGTGTCCGGGTCATCAAATTATGTCAATTCAATAGAATTCAAATTCAGAATTGATAGTGATTATATTTATCCACAAAATACTAAAGTTAGTCTTCTAAAAACTACTAATTGGGATGTATCAATTACTAAAGAATCTAAAGATACTTTTGGAAAATTAAAATTTGATATGTCTTCTCCATATGGAAGACCAACGGATTATCTTGAAACGGATTCTTTACCATTGTTTAATGGGAATGTATTCAATGTATTAATTAAACAAATTAATTTATCTTCCAGTTATGATACTGGTTCAGGTGGACAATTGCCATATCAATATTCTTTAAGAGTAACATCTGTTGATAACGATGAAATTGTATTTGATGATACAAAATCAATTATTAGTGGAACTGAAGGTATAAATGAAACATTCAATTCATTTGGCTTGCTCTATATAGGAAACTATACAGGTGGAGGTAATTTATTCCAAGGAAATATTGACAAAATAAATCTATGGAAACATGAGTTGGATGACGAATCATTTATTGAACATTGTAAGAATTTTGATTCATATAAAACAAACGATGATAGTACAACTTACGACAATTTGTATTTTAGATATAGTTATGATTATCCAGTTAATATGTACACTGGTTCTTCACCTGCTTTATTTGTTGTAAGAAATGCCAATAAATTATACTCACAATATAGTGCTTCTGCCTATAATTTCGCACAAAATACTACTACTCAATCAAATTGTTTAATTGTATCCGCATCTTTATATCCATATCAATTTGATGAAATTGAAATTAATCAAAATATTAAATTGGGACAATACGGACCTAATAAATTTAAAAATGTAAAGATTAATAAAGCAACACAAACAGTTGAAGCCAGATTGATGGCTAATGAAACTAGTGTTGTAAATAATTTAGTAACTACCGATTCAAATTTATTAGCAGTCTATATTTCGCCATTTAAAGTAAGAGATGATGATATTTTGAATTTCTTGGGTGAATATGATATAATGGATTTGATTGGTAATCCATCAAATATTTATTCCGAAAATTATGAAAATTTACAAACATTAAGAAACAATTATAACAAATATAATTTATCTGAACAAGTCTTATATCAAGAGTTTATGACTCTTTATAAGAATTATTTTGATGGATCTTTTTTTGAAACTGTAAGACAATTGCTTCCAGCAAGAAGTAAAGTAATTGATGGAATATTAATTGAACCAAGTCTTTTAGAAAGAAATAAATATCAAAACCGTCCAATAAATAGTGCTATTGCATACGATTTAAGTAGTTCTTATCAACCATTAAAAAACTTTTCTGCATCATTTGAAAGAAATTATAGAAGTACTAGTCAAGTTAATTTAAGTAAAAATGGATTAAACTTCCCATTAACTTCTTCTACATATGGTTCATTGACATCATCGATGCATCCTGCATCATATACGTCTAATAACTATACAACATTCCAGTTCTCTAGTTTAAACTATGATAAAAGATTGAGTGTATTTGATATCAGCGGATCGTTTTTTGATAAATATGAAAGTAATTATATCTATAGAAACAATAAAAAGGTGTATTTGTTTGGTAGAAACCCAAATACTAATTTGGAAAATTCTAGCAGTAAGTTCGTAAATACGTATTCCTATGTAAATACAAATTCGTCATCTTTATTTAATACATACGATAATAATTCTTCAACTTTTGATACAGAATCATATCCAGTAGGACACTATTCTTTAAAGAGAAGAATTTCAAGATTTTCAACCAATCAATATTTTGTTAATTCATCAACTGGATCATTTTATAAAAAATCTAGTCAAACTAGATATACAACTGTAGATGATAAAGGCAATAGTGATAATTCATCACCAATCGAAAGAACTCAAATAAATCTACAAGTTTCTGAAAATTCATTGATTAGTTCATAAAAAAGATTTAATGAATAATATTTATTGATAAATATACTTATATTATATGGCATATCTAGATAACAAAACAATAACAGTTGATGCGATTTTAACCCAAAAAGGTAGACAATTGTTAGCAAAGAACGGTTCGTTGAACATTACATCATTTGCTCTTGCGGATGATGAAATTGACTATAATTTATATAATTCAACACATCCACTTGGCAGTGCATTTTATGATATTGCTATCAGAAATACTCCAGTGTTGGAACCATTTAGTGATGAAACCCAAGTAATGAAGTATAAATTGGTAACATTACCATCAGGTGTTACAGCAATTCCAGTGATTTCTATCGCACAAACAAGTATTACAACCGACAGATTGAATACAAGTGAATTTATAATTTCACCAAGTACCAATCCAACATATAATACAACATTAGGATATACTGCTATATTGGGTAATAAGAATGCAGGAACACTGTTGGTAACTGAAACAAATAGTATTAATTCTACTAGTGCAACAGTTCCAAGTTTTGCAGGTGATGCTGTTACTGCTGCTTCTCAAGTAGTAGTTGGTAACAAATTCAAGTTTGTACCAAATAACGCTTTGATATCTACTATAACTACAACATTAACTATTATTGGAAATGAAAGTGGTGGTAGTTTGACAATTCCAGTGACCATTACAGTTCCAACTACAACCGCTTAATAAAATATGATTTTTAAAAACTTTGAATCTACAGATATAGTAGCCGGAAGAATCAATAAGGTTTCTTCTGGATTTTGGGTTGACGGCAATTATGCTGTAACACAATCATCTTTTACAACATCATCTACTCAAGTAGTGTTAACTGGTTCAAACCAATATGATGTTCAAAATGGATTGTATTATTACAATGTATATTATCAAAATCAACCACATTTTTCAATAACATACGGTGATTATTATGGTTCTGGTTCATCGGTAACAGATTCAACTACATTATATATTCGTCCAACACAAGCAATTTATAATCAATATAAGAATATACTATTGACTCCTGACGATACATTTTTTAATTTTAAATCTGGTAATTATACAGTAGCTACATCTACCGATTCTACTACATCTGTTACCGCATCTGGTATAGTAGTTTTGAATTTCTCAGCTGATAAATATAAAGACCGTGTAGATGAAGGACAAATCGAATTTAGTATCAGTGGTGCTAACGGACAATTTACATTTATCGACGATTCTTCTGTAGTTAAGAAACAATTGGATGTTTATAATATCATTAGTGGTAGTGTAAATGACGGCGTACCATCTGCATATTCAAGTGGTGGAGTAATTACATATAATTCAATTGGATTGTTTTATCCAAAAACAGGTACAGTTGTATTAAACGCTGGTGCGATTAGTTCATCGGTTGGTGTATCTTTGACTGGATCATTTGCAAGTGTTGCTGATCAAACCAATACATACGCATTGAATCAAAGAACTATGTTCCAAGCAATTACTAAATGTACAACAAAAACATTTAAAGTAAGAAAATCTGAATATTTACCATCCTCTCAATATTTCGTAAGAGTAAAAAACCAAGACTTTAATTATACAAATAACCCAACATTTATTGCTAATGGTACTACGGATAGTTTGAATGGTACAGTATTAGCAAGAGGTGCGATTAAGATTAGTGATTTTGTAAATAATCCTACAACATATATTACCACAGTTGGTTTATATGATAGTGATAATGAACTTGTAGCAGTTGCAAAATTGAGTCAACCAACACAAAAAACTTTTGATAGTGAATTATTGATTAGAGTTAGACTTGATTTTTAAACTAATGGATAAATGATAAAAAGTTTAAATAGAGATGATGTCCAAGTTACCCCATTTGTTGCTAAAAAACTCTGGAATCCTACAAATATTGAAGCTACAGATTTGATATTATGGATGTCCGGATCATTAAGTGGGTCGATATCTCATATTTATATTGATTATGGTGACGGCACAAGTTTGCCTACAACAAACAGTTATTGTGATTTAGCATTACAACAACAAAGTGATGATTTTATTCAATATCACCGTGGTTTAAATATTACAGGCACATTTTTTCCCGTTGGAAATCAGTATTATAATTCAGCATCCAACCCAACTAATACTGATGGCACTTATATGAGATTGGTATATAATACCAATAAACAACTATTTTATAACACTTATGATAATCCAGTTCAACTATGGGGTGTAGAAAATTTTAATTTAAATACTACATATAGACTTTTAACGGATGTAATGGATGTATTTACTATTCCGAGAATTAAGTTTGGTGAAAAAATTTCACCTTATAGTGTAAGAATAATTGATGATCAAGATGATTCTAATTATATAATTGTAGATGACGGAAATGAAAATTTAATACTTAGTGGAAGTTATTTTTCTACTTATCAAGAAATAGAATTCACTGATATATGACCGATCTAATTTATAAATTAAAAACAGGATATTCAATTGCTGCTGACGGTGATTATGTAGCAGTTGGAAATCCAACATCTTTTTTATCTGGATCGTTTGTATTAAACAATAAAGGATCAGTCGAATTATTCAAATATTCTAAAACTACAGATTTATACAATCCTAATTTTATATTTTATAAATACATAAATCCCGATGATTTTCCTGGTTATTTATCCGCTGATACTAGTAGTGTAGATACTACATATATAAATGCAGATACATCATCTGTTCCTGTTTTAGGATTGAATATCGAAATTGATTTAGGTACATGGAACCCTATTATTTATGATGATTCATATGGTGTATCTGTAGATGTTTCTGGATCTATAGTAGTAATTGGAAATCCATATTATAGATTTTCATTAATTCAAGGATCTATTGTTTATACTGGTTCTTGTATTGATATATACGATTTATCTGATTATTCAAGTAGTTATGTTTCAGGTACGGTTTATTATCCAAAATATAGTATTACAAATTCATTTGACAATTTAGAATATTCTACATTTGGTGAATCTGTTTCTATTTATCAAAATAAATTAGTAGTTGGGTCAAGTAAAAATAACTGTGCTTATATATATACTCAATCTCTTGGTGTATGGAGTCATTATCAAACATTATCTCCTGGCGGATTACCATCGGATTATTATTATGGAAGTGTAGTTAAAATTGATCCAAGTGGATCAAATAGAATAGTAGTTGGTAATAGATCCACTGGCAGTGCAGTTTATGTATATGAATTAAATACAACTACAAATCAATGGGAACAAAACGACATCTTAGATCAAGATAGAACAATTACCGGTTCATTAAATTTTATAGATACACAGCCATATTTTCCAGGTAATCAACCAAGTGGTAGTAATTATGGCAATTCAGTATCAATCTATGGCGACACAATCATAATAGGTTCTCCTAATGATATGTACTATTATGAATGGAGCGGTTCTACAGTTTTAAGAAATAGAGGAGCAGTTTATTTTTGGAAAAAATGTTCAGATGCAACTGATTGGTTTTTATTAGAAAAATCGTTTGGAAATGAAAATATTCTTGAATCAAATAATTTAGGATACTCGGTTGACATTTATGATGGTAATGCGATTGCTACAAGTACAAAAGATATTAGTCAATTTAGTTCCAGTTATATTAAAAATACAATAAATAAAAGATTTAATTGCAATCCAAACGATAGTGTAATTGATACATTAGGTCAATTTGTTTATTATACATCATCATTATCTACATCTTTATGGGAAATTAATTCTGTCGTAACTAAGAAAAAACAATATGGTTATCCATACACTACATTTGGATATAGTTCTGCAATTACGAATAATATAATTTCAATTGGATCTCCTTTATTCTTGGTAAATCCAAGTGAAATGACATCTTCAATATATGATACCATCAATGGTTATTCGTACATATATAATTTTAATGATCTTGTAACCGATCATCATATCGGAAATGTATTTTATAGAGACGGTAAAATTATTTTGTCAAATAGTGGTTCAATATTTGATAATTTACTAAAAAATCGTTCAAATCCATTAGAATCTAAATATAACATTGAATATAATAGTAATATTAAAATATATGAAAAACAAGTGTTTTGTAGAATTGAACCAGGAGAATTCAATTATAGTACAAATCCTACATCACTGATTCCAAATACATTTGATTTTGATATTGACGGTAATAAAGTGTTTGATTTTACCGATTTAGATTTAATTTTAAAATACATCAATTATCAAATAAATAATTCGTATAATTGGTGGGAATATATGACATTTACAAATCAAGAACAATCGTTATTTGATTTATATTCAGTAGATTATAATATATCATCAAGTTATACAACCAATTATAGTTCGCAATTAACATCAAATTATTATAATTTTGATGTTGACGGTAATAATAAAGTTAATTTGAACGACATGTATATACTTTGGAAGTATTTTACTAATAGTTTGAATCAAACCGAATTATTTAAATATGTAGAACCAAAGTCTACCAGAAAAACAGTACAACAAATTGTAAGTTATATTGATCAACAAACTGGGAAATTTGGAGGTAAGTCGATAAAAGAAGAATTTTTTGGATTCAATTATAGTTCATCAATTGACCCAACTGGTTCTTATTTAGCTCCATATATAACAACTGTAGGACTTTATAGTGGTGCAGATTTAGTTGCGATTGCTAAATTGGGTATGCCAATTAAAAATACTGGCGAATTACCATTAAATATTTTAGTAAAATGGGATATTTAAATATATTTATAAAAAGAAAGTATAATATATGCCAACACCAGTAAATAGAGAATCTTTAAATAAGAGTCTAGAACAAAGATATCAATCTCAAAGTTCAGGAGGTGCATTTAATGCTAAAGACATTAATACCAAACCAGATTCTATAACAACTGGTCCAAATCCTTCTGCAAAAGGCCAACAATTTACTATTGATAAAGGTGGATTCAGAGTAAAACAACCACTTGGATTGTCTGATTTGGCAGATGTACCTGATAGAAAAAATTCCACTTCTAAAGAATTATCTTCATTGGTAAAAGGATTTAATAATAAAAAATATAAAGGTTAAACATATACTATATATTAGTATATGGTTATATTAGGTTTAGATTCATCCACATCAGTTACAGGTTGGGCATTTAGTAAAGACGGAAAAGTCTTAGATGCTGGTTATATTGATACCAAAAAGTTTGAGACAACAAAAGAAAAAACTTTTTTTGTTATATCAGAATTAGAAAAAAATCCATTAATCAAAGATATTACTGTTATTAATTTAGAAGCTGCTTTGAGTGGATTTGCTGGAGGGTTTACTTCACAACAAGTTATTATTACATTAGCCCGTCATAATGCAGTCTTTGCTTATATTATTGAAGAACACTTTAAAGTCAAGGTTAATTTGTTATCAGTAAACACCATGCGTAAACAATTATTTGGTAAATGTAGGATTAAAGGCATTAAATCCAAAGACTTTGTTAAATCCGAATTAGAGTCTCTTTGTCCAGATGTAATTAAATTTACCGTTCTTAACAAAAAGGGTAACTGGGATGAAAGAAATGGTGATATGTATGATGGTATAGTATGTGCATTATACAAAGATGAACCGCAACAAAATAATAGAGTTAGCAAAAAAGATAAAAGCATTAGCCGAAAAGGGTAAAGGTGGCGAAAAAAATGCGGCTAAAGAAAAACTAGAACGGATATGTGAAAAATATAATATATCTGAGAGTGAAATATCTATATCAGAAGAAAGAAAAAATTATTACATTATAATAAATGATTCAAATGAAAGAGAATTATTAATTAATGTATCATGTATGATATTGGATGTTCCTGGGTTCAAATGGAAAGAAAAAAACAAGTGTGTCTGCATTCATCTTACTCAAATAGAATATGACAATATTACAAGTGCATTTGAATATTATAGAGACATGTACAATGACTACAAAAGATACTTAATACAAGGAATAATTTCTAGACATGCGATTGGTTATATACCAAAACCACAAACATATACCCAAGAAAATGTTGTGCAGCCAGATATTCCCCAGACACCTCCTATACCAGAAACTGAAGATGTTTTTGAAGATAATAAAAGTGAGAAATCCGAAGAAAGTAACGATAAATCTTCTAGTAAGGATAAAAAATCCGAAGATGTTGTTAAAGAGACACCAATTGATCCGATCAAATTGATGAAGATTGCGGTTGCATTAGATAAAAAACTCTGGGTTAAAAATGATCCAAATAAAAAGTTGATAGAATAAAAGTTTTACTGTAAAGTATCATTGATGTTGTTATATCAAGAAACAATAATATCTGTTTTAAATAAACTGTTGAATCAAACTCCCAAGATTCGTAAGGGAACTGATGCAGTTTATCATTGTCCCTCTTGTAAACATTATAAAAGAAAACTGGAAATCAATTTACATACAGGAAAATATAATTGTTGGGTATGTGGGTTTAGTGGAACAAGTTTTAAGACTTTATTTAAGAAACTAAATGCGCCAAGTGAATATTACACATGCATTGGATTAAGTCAGAAATCATTTTCTAAAAAGCCGATTACCGATTTTGTTATTTCATTTGACGATGAACCCGAAGAACAAAAACTAGTAAGATTACCAAAAGAATTTAAACCTATAAGTGAACCAGTAAACGAATTGGAATATAAACATGCGGTAAAATATCTTAAATCTAGAAATATTACTAAAAATGATATTGTAAGATATAATATTGGATATTGTACAGAAGGTGATCTGAAAAACAGAGTGGTTATACCATCATATGACTGCAATGGTACATTAAATTTTTATACTGCTAGAAGTTTTTTTGAAACTAAAGGATTGAAATATGTCAGTTGTTCCGCATCAAAGAATATAATTGGGTTTGAATTGTTTATTAACTTTGAACAACCAATCACTTTGGTTGAAGGTCCATTTGATGCGATTTCAGTTAAAAATAACTGTATACCGTTGTTTGGAAAGACGATGAGTAAACAGTTAAAATTAAAATTATTAGAAAACGATGTTCCGATGGTACATATTTTATTAGACAATGATGCGATAAAAGATTCTATCAAAATATGCGAATTTCTAATCAAAAATAGTATTCCAACTAAATTAGTAATATTAGACGGTAAAGATCCAAGTACAATAGGTTTTGAAAAAACTTGGCAAATGATAGATAGTTGTGATACTATGGATTTCGAAAAGTTGTTTAAGTTAAAACTAAGAATATAATATGGTAAAATATCTTAAATCAGATATAAAAGAGTTCAAGAATGTGTTTCATATTGCTGATATTCATTTGCGTCTTACAAAAAGACACGATGAATACAATCAAGTATTTGAAAGACTATATAAAGCAGTAGAAAGAACACCATCGGAAACTGTAGTTGCTGTTTTAGGAGATGTTTTACATTCCAAGAGTGATCTTTCACCAGAATGTGTAAAGATTACAACAGAGTTTCTACAAAATCTTGCCGATAGAAGACCAACTGTATTAATCGCTGGTAATCACGATGCTACTTTGGCTAATAAAAATAGATTAGATAGTCTAAGTCCCATTGTTGACGCAATTAATCACACGAATTTATTTTATCTGAAAGATTCAGGTCTTTATATTCTCGGAGACATTTTATTCAATCACTATAGTGTATTTGACGAACCAGATAAGTACATCAAGTTCAAGGATATTCCAAAAATATATCTAAATGAAACCCGTTACAAGATTGCTCTATTTCATGGTCCAGTAAATAATGCAATTACTGATGTAGGATATAAAGTTGCAAGTAGAACCATTACAAATGAAATTTTTGATGGTCATGACATTGTACTACTAGGAGATATTCATAGACATCAAGTTTTAAGTCAATCTGACCCAATCATTGTTTACGTAGGTTCACTAATTCAACAGAATCATGGAGAAGAACTAAAAGGACATGGATTTGTATTCTGGGATTTAAAGACTAAAGTATTCAAACATTTTGAAATTCCAAATGATTATGGTTTTTATACAGCTGAAATAAGCAGAGGAAAATTGCTTACTGACATTTCTGATATGCCCAAGAAGGCAAGATTGAGATTAAAATGCTTTGAAAGTGTTGCTACTGAAGTTAAATCTGTGTTATCAACAATCAGAGAAAAATCTGATGTCACAGAAGTGGCGTATGTCCGTGTAGATTCACCAAATTCATCATCTAGTAATATTATTGATAATACCAATTTTAATTTGAATGATGTATCAGATATTGATTATCAAAATAAATTAATTACGGAATATCTTAACAATAAGAATTTTAATCCAACGAAGGATACACTAGATAAGATTTATAAAATCAACAAAGATTTAAATGCATCTTTGGAAAAAGAATCTGTCGTAAGAAATATCAGATGGAAACCAAAGAAGTTTGAATTTGATAATATGTTTAGCTATGGTGAAGACAATGTTATTGACTTTACCAAAATGCATAATGTAGTTGGATTATTTGCTAATAACGCATCTGGTAAATCAAGTATATTGTCTGCTTTATCTTTTTGTATTTTTGATAAATGTGATAGAGCATTTAAGGCATCTCATATTCTTAATACACAAAAGATGTCATTCCGTTGTAAGTTTAACTTTGAAGTTAACGGTGTAGATTTTTATATTGAAAGAAAAGGCAATGCTGATAAGAAAGGTAATGTTAAAGTAGATGTTAAGTTCTGGAAAGAAGAGGGCGGTAAAGTTATAGAACTTAACGGAGAGGCTCGTAGAAGTACCAATGACATTATCCGTGATTATGTTGGTACTTATGATGACTTTATTTTAACTGTATTGAGTATTCAGAATAATAAAGTAGGTTCATTTGTAGATATGGGTCAAACAGAAAGAAAAGATCTGTTGGCTCAATTTATGGGACTTACCGTATTTGATAGTTTATATAATGATGCGTCTGATAAAACCAAAGAAATCAATTCATTATTGAAGAATTTTAAGAATACTGATTATACTCAAAAGTTATTAAATTTAAATTCTGACATTGAGAACTTTTCTGGTTCGTTAAGAAATGAAAATGTTAATTTAGAAAAACTAACAGATAAAAGAGAATCTGAAAATGAAAGACTTTTGGAAGAAACAAAGAAAATTATCAATGTTAATGGTAACATTGTTGATATTGTATCTCTTGAATCAAATAAAGTTTCGTTGAGTAATTCTATATCAATACAATCATCTAGTTTAGATTCTTATAAAAATCAATTATCATCTATTGAATCTACATTTAAAGAATACGATGAAATCATAAAGAATTATGATGCTGTAGATATTACAACTAAGTATGAATCACTTAAAGAATTGGAAAATTCATTGAGTCAAAAAGAACAATTCATTGAAAAGAAAAAGATTGTTGTTACATCCAAATTGCAGAAACTAAAAAAGTTGGAAGAACATAAGTATGATCCAAATTGTACTTTTTGTACAACCAATGTATTCGTTAAAGATGCAATTAAAACAAGAGAAGAACTTGAATCAGATAAAGTTGAAGCTCAAAATCTTGTTGGGGAATATACGAATATCAAAAAGAAAGTAAATGAATTATCTTATATAAAAGATGATTGGAAAAAATATAATGATACACATAAATTGCATGTTGAAACGCAATCTAAAATCAATAAGTTAAATAATGAAATTTTAAAAATATCAAATAAGATTAGTTCTGACCAGAACAATCTTATTAATATTGAAAATCAGATTGAAGAATATTATAATAACAAGGATGCAATTGAATTCAATAAGACAATTAAAGAAACAATTGATGTTATTAAGTCTAATATCAAAACAATCGATTTTGAAATTAAGAATGTAAACAATAACATTATTAGTTATAATACTAAGATTTCTGGATTGGAAGAACAAAGAAAGACAATTCAAAAGTCAATTGAAGACGTAAAAGTACTTGAAGTTGAATATGAAGCATATCAATTATATACAAATGCCATCTCCAGAGATGGTATTCCATATGAATTGATTAGTCAGGCTCTTCCAACGATTGAGAAGGAAGTAAATAATATATTAAACCAAATAGTTGAATTTACGGTAATCTTACAGACTGATGGTAAAAATGTAACTACACATATTAATTATGAAGATAAACGCTGGCCACTAGAATTAGCGAGTGGTATGGAACGATTTGTTAGTTCGTTGGCCATGAGAGTAGCGTTAATTAACATTAGTAATCTACCAAGACCCAATTTTATAGCTATAGATGAAGGATTTGGATGTGCAGATGCTGATAACTTATCATCTATGGGTGCTTTATTTGCGTTCTTAAAGACTAATTTTGATTTTGTATGGATTATCAGTCATTTGGATAGTATGAGGGACATGGTTGACAATAGACTTGAAATTAAGAAAGAAAACGGGTTCTCTAAAGTTAATTATGTATAATTGATGGGTATATATATTTATAGTATATATGCCCAGCATAAAGACAGGTCAAATTTTAGGTTTATCAAGTCAAACCGTTAATATAGAAGATAAGACATACTTATCTGAATATTTTAACCTCACAGAGTTTTCACCAGAATTCTCTGTGGGGAAAAATGCGTTGGTAATTAATGGAAGTGACAAACTTAAAATTGGTGCTGAAATACTTACCGAAGCATTTGATAGTAACGGTGTACCACTTTTTATAGAAAAGGCTGTTAGTGTTGACCAATTAACTAATAAAAGAATTATTGTATTATCAATTTATGTTTATGAACAAAACTCAATTGGTTCAGGAAAGATAATTTTAGTTTCTACAACTGTAGATAATAAAACAGTAAGATGGTCTGCTAATATTAATATAAATGTTAATAAAGTTACCGATTCAAAAATCAGATTCTACAATCAACCATTAATTGAAGTTGAACCAATATTATCTTATGCAGTTTCTTCTTCTGTAGAAAATAATCCAAAAACAATTACAGGTAGTTTTTTATCAACCGCAGTACAACCTAAAGCTGATTTTGACATTCAAAAGTTTGGATATAGAAAAAATTTGGTAGATTATAGAATAATTGATGGAACCGCTAATTTTAGTTCAAGTTTAAAGAATTTTCAGATACAATTATATGTAAATAAAATTAGAGATTATGCTAGTTTAAATGAAATCAGTATTAATACGACTTCTTCATTTTTAATTAAAGATGTATTAAACACTACAACATTAATTTTAGATACACCATTTACTTATAATAATAAAGTTGCTACAATTACAAGTGGTAATTATAAAATTGTTTATAATGACATTACTTATAACTCCAATTTATTTTTATCTTCCTCTTATTTACAAGAATCTTTGGGATTAAGTGGTGCAAAACAATATAAGAAGTTTTCTTATGCAAAGATAATTTATAAAAATATAAATACCTTTACAGGTAAACCAGCAAAACATAAAGTTTATAGAAAAAGTTTAAGAACTCTTGGTGATTTTGAATCGGTAATTGATGAAACATTTGGCGATACTGAAATATTAAGAGATCCTGTTACACCAAATAAAGCGTTTGAAAGATTGGGTGTATTTTTTAGTCAATTTCACATAAATAATTTTTGGTTTACAAGCTCAAATGATTTAAGTTTAAAATATGATAATCAAACATTTGTTGATGGTTTAAAAATATCAGGTAGTAATTTAAATGGTACATATGCAATTGTAAAAGCAAATACATCATTTACAAACAGAAATGTTTCTTATTTGCCATATAATGCAAATCAACAAGCTGCTCAATCAGGGTCTAATTATGACAGCAATTTTTTAAGTTTTTATAAAGATACCGATTATGTATTTTCGTTTAGAACATCGGTGGTAGAAAAAGATTCCTCTGCAACTGCCAAATTAAAGTTTTATATTACTAGTTCATTGCCAAGTGTAAATAAAAATATAGGATACGATCCAAATCGTGGTGTATTAATTGCAGAATTTGCTTACAGTGGAAGTACAACTGGAAAATATTTTGATCAAAAACAAAATTTTGAATTTAAATTTCCTGAAGATCTTTATGGAACTTTAGTTGTTTATCCTGAAAATATCAAACAAATAATTGTTTCTGATTTATCAATAAAAGTTTCTGAATTGTATGGATATACTGGAAATGCTTATTATGTAAAAGTTCCGTTTCCAATAAATGTAGCGAATGAAGTATTTGAAATAAAATCTGAACTGTATGATGTAAACTCAAATCTTTCTTATACTAATTTAAGAACCGTTCAAGTTTTTGATCCATCTGGTAGTAGTTCTCCTCCGGATATAGGAAGTAGTACGACGATTTCAACTAATAATTTAATTGTTACATCAAGTATTACTTGGATTAGTCCAGATTGTATATCTAATAGTCCTGTTCCATTTAAATATTTCTTAACATGGGATGATAGTTCTGGGAAAATTTGTGTAATGACTTCTAGTGCGGTTGCTTCTGGAAGTATTATATCTGGAAGTGGTGGTGGTAATATTACTTCTATAATTGGTGGACCCGGAGTAACTATAATTAGTGGATCTGGTCCAATAGTAACTATTAGTGCGAGTGCTGGTGGAACAGGAAGTGGATTTCCATTTACTGGAAGTGCAGAAATTACAGGATCTTTGACGGTTACAGGATCGATATATTCATATAATATTACATCTAGTTTATATGGTACTGCTTCTTGGGCAATTAGTGCATCAAGAGCAATTACTGCAAGTTATACTGTTTCATCCAGTTATTCTAATACATCAAGTTATTCATTTAGTAGTTCTTTTGCTACTACTGCTAGTTATGCCAATAACGGAATACCAACTGGTGGAGCTACATCTTATATTTTAGCAAAGAGTAGTTCAAATGACTACGATACTTACTGGATACCATCGCCAACAGGACCAGCAGGACAAGGAGAGTTTTCTTTTACATCATCATATTTTAGTGGGTCTACATCTTCAATCACCTGTTCCACAGACTATTCTTTTTGGCATTTACATACACTCAACAATTTAAATGTATATATTAGTTCTTCAACGGAATCAGGTTCATTTAGTATTAGATTAGTATCTTCTGGAAGTACAAATAATACAATTAATTTTTATCCTTATCAACAAATAGAATGGAGTGGAGTAGCCGGATTCGATGGTCCGGGAAGTGGATCAATTGAAGAATCAGGATCAATTACACTTGCACCGGCACAAGAAATGGTTTTATCATTCATTTATTATAATAATACATCATCATTATATCCCGAAAAGAAATATAGTGCATTCGTATCTGATTTGAAAACACCGGGATTAGAAAATAAAACAATTATACCAAATCTATATTTAATTGGAGAAGGTGATTATAGTATTGGTGGTGGTGGGTTAACAGATCCAAATGCTTATATATTTACAATCAATGGAGGCGGTACAAATCAAGATTTGAGTGGTATTGGAAGCAAAACATTTTGGGGTTGGGCGCCCGTATATGTTGAAGGCAGTGGAAGACGATTTTTTCCTTTATACCAATAATTTTAAAATTGTTTATAAATATTAACATCTTGAATTTTTTGGGAATATTTATATTTAGATTTTTTTATCAAAATTTCTACATTTGAAAGGAATTTAACATATGCCAATAACTGAAGGAGGAAAATTTAGTCCTGTTGACCGTATAGTCAGTCCAGGAGTATTTACAAGAGAAAATGACCTAAGCGGAGTAGCACAAGGTGTTGCTGAAATTGGAGCAGTAGTGCTTGCTCCATTTCCAAAAGGTCCTGGTTTCGCACCAACATTAATCACTAATACTGCCGATCTTGAAGAAAAGTTCGGTGTTGCTGATGGTGTTTATTATGGTCCATACACTGCAAAAGAATACTTAAATGAAAAAGGATTCGTAACTGTTTGTCGTGTAGGTGCATTGACTGGATATAGACAAATTAACCCATTCGTAATTTGGGCACAACCAGGTACATGGGCAAGAAGCGGTTCTGCTGGTGCTTTGAACAGCGGTTCATCATATGTACTATATGATAGTGCAAATATTTCAAGTACATTTACCTATATTTCAGGAAGTGGTACTGACAACGGAACATTATCATTTATATCTGGTGCAACATTTACCGCAAAATTCAATTCTACCGCAGCAGATGATACTACATTAAGTGTTACTTCACCAAACGGAAGTTTATATAATAGTGGTCAAACTTATAGTTTCACTATAGGTTCCGTATCATTTGCTGCATCACATGTAACATCTTCTTATCAAGGAAATGGTGCATATACCAATTATGAAAAATTATTACAAGCAATTGCGGAATCTACATCAACTACTTCAAATTTCTCCGCTTCACTTGCAAATAGTGTAACAATTACAAATTCTGATGGAAATTTGGTTGGTACTAATATTACATTGGTAAGTGGTAGTATTTTTGCTCTAAGATCTTCAACTGGATGTGGAACACAAGTTTACCTAAAGGGTGTAATTAGTGGTTCATTTGGTAAAATTACTGGAGCGTTCAGTGCTTCTTGGTCAACACCAGCCGATCCATGTAATCCAACCGCAGTAACTAACAAACCAAGAGTATTAGCAGTATTAGCAAATACTCAATATGGCACATTGGATAGTAGTTTCAATGCTCCAGGTTTTAGTGGTTCAGTACTAAATCAAAAGAACGCAACATCTGGAAATTATAGTGGTTCTATAGATCCTACATCTTTAGGTAATTTCCAATTGGTTTTAGCACAAGATGTTTCTTTGATCGGATATTATGATTTCTCATTGAACCCAGCAGATTCAAATTACATCACAAATGTATTTGGAAATGATGCAACAGTTGGTAATCAAGACGATCAAGTTTCTGGTGCCAAGATTGAAGCAGCTTATTTGTATAAGACATTCGAAGATTCAATTCAAAAAGTAAATGATGAATTGAATAGTGGAAATCCAGGTTGGAAAGTCTATGGTGCATATCTACCATCCAGTTCATTCGCAACTGGTGAAGTATTGAAGTTTACTGATCAATACTCAACAAACTTGAATGCTGGTGATTCTCAATATGGACTAACAAGTGCAGCAACACCTTGGATTCTTTCACAAGGAATTGCTCCATGGAGTGGTAATGCAAATCCTGGTTCCGTAACAAAATATCAATTGTTCAAAGTACATACTTTGAGTGATGGTACAAATACAAATAAACAATATAAGATTGAAATCAGTAATGTTAAATTGTCTGGCACTGTTGCAGGAAGTGATTGGGGTTCATTCACACTTGCTGTAAGATCTTATAGTGATACTGATAAGAAACCAAAGTATTTGGAAATCTTCCAAAACTTGAGTCTAGATCCAAATTCTTCAAACTTTGTTGCTCGTAGAATTGGTGATAGATATAACTTTATTACATATGCTGGCAAGATCATTGAATTCGGTACTTATACAAACTTGAGTAAGTATGTAAGAATTGAAATGGCTACTGTACCATATCCAGTATCTGCTGTTCCTTATGGTAATGAAGCTTATGTTACTCCACTTGGAGGTACAATTGGAAATTATGTTCCAGTGGTACAATATAGCAAAGCAAGTATTTATGGAATGGCTCCAGGTAAATATCCATCCGGTACCGTAATGAGTGATATTCCACTAGGTGCTGATAGTGAATTGACTGCTCTATATCCAACTAGTTCTGCAAATGCAGGAGTAAAGGTTGATACAGAACAATATTTTGCTCCTCTACCATTTGGTGCTACTGTAGGATATAATATCGCATTTGATTTGGAATCAACAAGTTCAACTTATATGGGAACTGGTTCACTACTTGCTGCTTCATTGAGTGGTAGTATTCCTTCAACATATGATGCAACTAACGAAGCTACATATGTTAAGATGCGTAAGTTTGTAGTAGGATTCCAAGGTGGATTTGACGGTCAATCACCAGCAATTCCAATCAATGTTGGATCGGATATTATCGCAGGTAATACTCAAGGTTTGAATTGTACAAATATCAATAGTGCAGGTTCAATCGCTTACAAACAATGTGTAGGTGCTCTTGGAAATGCCGATGAATTTGACATCAATTTGATCGTTACACCAGGCATTTTCCACGAACAACACAGTTATGTTACCGATTTGGTAACAGATATGTGCGAAGCCCGTGGTGATTGTTTCTACATCATGGATAATATCGTCTTCCCATCAAGTAATCAAACAGTAGGATTGATTGATGCAGCAGTAAATGATGTATCTACAATTGATAGTAGTTATGTTTCTACATATTATCCATGGGTTAAAATTCTAGATACAAACTTAAACAAGATTGTAAGTGTACCTCCTTCAGTAGTAATGCCAGCAGTTTATGCTGCTAACGACAATGCTGCTGCTGAATGGTTCGCTCCAGCTGGTTTAAATCGTGGTGGAATTGCACAAGCAGTTCAAGTTCTTGATAGAACAACTCATAGTGAAAGAGATACATTGTATGAAGGTCGTGTAAATCCAATCGCAGCATTCCCTGGTCAAGGTATCTGCGTATGGGGTCAAAAGACACTTCAAATTCAACCAAGTGCTCTTGATAGAATCAATGTTCGTAGATTGTTAATCGCACTCAAGAAGTTCATTGCAAGTAGCAGTAAGTTCTTGGTATTCGAACAAAATGTAGCAGCTACAAGAAACCGTTTCTTGAGTATCGTAAATCCATATTTGGAATCTGTACAACAACGTAGTGGATTGTACGCTTTCCAAGTTGTAATGGATGATACAAACAATACTCCTGATTTGGTTGACAGAAATATCCTATACGGTCAAATCTATCTACAACCAACTAAGACTGCTGAATTCATCGTACTTGACTTCAACATTCTACCAACAGGCGCAACCTTCCCTAATGGTTAAACAACGCTAAACAGTGAACCCCACTTAGAAATAAGTGGGGTTTTTTCTTTGTTAAATCTATTTATATTGTACGATGATTAAGCTAACTGACTTATTATTAGAAGCACAAATGCCTTCTAGTGAACAAGATATGGATTTTTATGCGAAAAAGTATAAGAAAACCATTGATTATTTAAGGAATAAGAATAAAGTACTATTATTGACTACCAGTAATAGATGGTCACAACATAAAGAAGATGTACCTAAAAGCAACCAACTAGCTACTAAAATCCAAGACTTATTGGGTAAAGAAAAGGTAACTCTTATAGACACTACCAAACTAAATATATTTCCATGTGAAGGAAATGTAAGTAGTAATAGAGAATTTGGTGGCAATCATTGTGGAACTGCAAAAGCACTATTAAAAGACAAAGAAAAGAATCCAAGTGGATATCATCGTTGTTGGGCTAGCATAAATGAAAAGAATGATGAATTATGGAAAATAAGTAAAGAATTATTTGAAAGTGATACCGTTTTATTTTTTGCTAGTATAAGATGGGGACAAGCAAATGGTTATTATCAAAAATTAATTGAAAGATTAACTTGGATTGAAAATAGACATAGTAATTTGGGAGAAAAAAATATAGTAAAAGACATTGATGCGGGTTTTATTGCAACTGGGCAAAATTGGAACGGTAAAGATGTAACAGAAACACAAAAAGAAGTACTTCAATTTTTTGGATTCAAAACACCAAATGAATTGTTTTGGAACTGGCAATTTACCGACAATACATTGGATGAAACAACTCGTTCATATAATAAAGCTATAACAGTATTTGATAAAACATTTTTAAAACCATATGATAAAGCTGAATAACTTAGAACAATTTCTGGTATCTAATATATTGATAAACGAAGCTACTCGTATAGATCACGCTGAAGATTTGATTTTCTGGGAAGGATCAAAAGGAGCAATTCGTTCTATTAAAAGTTTTATTGAATTAGAACAAGGGGGATATAAAAATGTTACAATGAAATGGGATGGTTCTCCTGCAGTTGTATTTGGTAGAAATGACGAAGGTAAATTTGTATTAACAGATAAAAGTGGATTTGTTGCTAAAGGTTATAATGGCAGACCAACTTCTCCAGAAGAATTGGAACAAATGTTTTTGAATAGAGGCAAAAGTGTTAAAACCGACGAATATAGATTTTTCGTTCAAAACATGAAAAATGCATTTTCAATATTTGAATCGGCAGTTCCATCTACATTTAGAGGTTATTTTAAGGGAGATTTGTTATATTTTAATACGCCATTAATTGAAAATGGTCGATATGTTTTTAAACCAAATATTGTAACTTATGCAGTTGACATCAATTCTGAATTGGGAAGAAAGATTGCGCAAAGTAAAGCTGCGGTTGTAGTTCATAGAGAAGTGGATAGTTTTGGAAATGAAACTGCAATTACAAATTACAATATATTTCAAGGTAAACAATTATTGGTAATACCACCGATATCTGTACACAATCCACCTGATGTAAATGAAAAACGATTAAAAGATATTATACTTTATATAAATAAACATGCTAGAAATATAGATGATTTTATTAATCCTTCTAAATTGGCTAGTATGAAAATGACTAACTTTCCAGATATTTTATATAAATATTTGAATAGTAAAGTTGATACTGGATTAGTGAATATTGGCGATGATTTTCTACAATGGGTAGATCAAAGTAATCTTACAGGAGCAATGAAAAAGAAGATTACTGATTATGTAAATAGTAATCGTGACGGATTTGAATCTTTATGGAAAGTAGTTGTAGAAATAATGTCAGTCAAAGAAGAAATTATTAATCAAATTGATAATCAAGATACTGAAATTAAATCATATATAGGCAATCAACCTGGAGGCGAAGGTTATGTATTCTCTCATCCAGAAGGTGACATTAAGTATGTTTCTCGTTCCAAATTCAGCGCAGCAAATAGAGCTGCACATAAACAACCAATTGATGAAGGTGGTTGGTTAAAACCAGAATTAACATCAAAGACAATTTTGTCACCCGATACAATTGAAAAAGCAACTGAAAAGTTTAAAGATTTTTTAGCTGATTTGAATATGTTTTTAAGTAATGTACCTTTAACTCCAATTAAAGATTATCAAATATTGGGTTCAGCTGGTTATTATAAACAAGATCAACATGATAAAAAACAAATAACTTACGGTGATATTGATGTAATGGTCGTAATACCTATTGAATCAAAAGATGATGGTAGTGATACAAAAAAAGAATATATAACTAATGTAATTAAATTTATTGAAACGAGTGGTCAAAATTACATTGATATTGAAAGTGCAAAGAGATCTGATGGTAAACAAATTGTAATTAAAATTGAAGAAGATAGTTGGGTTCAATTAGATTTATTATATACTACAAAAATATATAAAGATTGGTTTGCTACTAGATTTACTCCTGAAAGAGGTATAAAAGGATTTACGATGGGAGGAATGTATTCTGCATTGGCAGAAGTTCTTAATATAAGAATTGGTGATACAGGTGTAAGAGCCAAATTTAAGGATGGTAAAATTGTATCTCCAATGTTAAGAAAAGATGTTGTGGATAAATTGATATCAAATAGTCCTCGTACATTTTTAAGAGATTTGGCAGACTTTTTGGCCGAATTGTTTAACAAAAAGATTACTAATATTGATCCAAATTTATCTGCACATGGTGGTGTAAATCCAAATGATGTTAAATTAAAAGATTTAACTACAGGCGTTCTTGGATTTGCAAGAACTCTTGATAAGAATGGTATTCTTACTGATTTGGGATTTGATTATCAATCATTTATTAAAGCTATAAAAGACAAATATGCCGAAAAAATGATTGAACAATATTCAAAGAAAGAAAAGAAAGCAACCACTCCAGAAACTCAAGCATCTATTGATAAAATCAAAAAACATGCTGATTTGGGAAATAAAATTGTTAATGATATATTAAAAGAATTTTTAATTACAGAAGGTGGCAATGCAGTAGCTGCAAACAGTGATTTACCAAAACAATATTTGGATTCTACTGTAAAAAATGGATTTAAAATATGGAATCTTGATTCTTTAAAATATGAAATAATCGGAAATAAATCAAAGCCAATATTAGGTGATATTGATGTTGCGGTATCCACAGAACAATTGAATGAATTATTTGGTGTAAATTATGATTATGATAAAAAGATGTTTTATGAAAAATTAAAACAACATGTAGAAGCAAATACTCCGTCAAATGTTCCAACACCAGCTTTTAAAATAAATACTGGATTAGATCAATTACACTTAAATGTACCTATTGTAGATGAAGATGGAAATCCAGTAAAATCTACAGAAATTCCAAAAGAAGATGGATATGTACAAATCGATTTGATGATCGGTGATTTAAATTTCATGATTAAAGCTTTATCTGGAGCACCAGATTCTAAGTATAAAGCTGCATTAAGAAATATTCTATTAATGAATATTATGTCACATAGTTATGAACCTACCGAAGATCCAAATAAGATGAAGAGATATCAAATGAATTGGAAAAAAGGTCTTCAAAGTGCAGATGTTATAATAAATGCAAAAGGTAAACAAGAAAAACAAAATATAAAAACTGTTTATACCGATATGGATGACGTTGCTAAATTTTTATTTGGCAATAATGTAACATTTAATGACATTAACACTTTAGAAAAACTAATTAAATTAGTGAAAGGTAATACTTTTCGTTATAAAAACAAAAGAACTGAGATCTTAGATGATTTCAAAAAGGAATTAGACAGATTAAAAGTAAAGTTATGAAAAGAGCAACAGGAAAAAGCAATCTTGACATAGTTAAAGATTATGTCGAGGGAAATCGTCCATTTATTCAAGTTGGTTATGATCCTAACTTGAACAACAGTAAAAGAAAAGAAGGTGAAGAATGGGAAGACGGTCAAGGAAATAAATGGGTTTGGAAAAATGGAAGTAAAAGAAAAGTATCCAAACTTGGACAAATAAAAATTGATCAAAGATGTAGTATCTGTAATGCAGATATGAAGTTTGGTAATTATCTTGATGATAAGTTTTATCCTAAAACAGGCAAATGTTACGATTGTACTATTTCATTTGACAGTAAATTAAAAGTATTGGGTGTATATGCGGATTATGAAAGATATAAAATCTATAACAGTATGCTTTCTGAAATGAAAGATTTTAAGAAAAATATTACTGATAGTATTGAATATTTGGAAAAAAATCCAGAAGAAAAATTGCAATTTTTTAATGATGATGGTAGTCAAGAATTTTGGACGGATGATACTACACAAATACAAAAAGTATTGTCAGATCTAAAAGAAGATTTAAAAAATGTTGAGGAAAATATTGCAAAAGCAAACGAAGAGTTGAATAAATTAAATTATAACTCTGAAATTGAAACTAAAGCCAAACAAATGGTTTTGGATAGATTAAATCAATGAGTACGCCAAAAACACTTAAAGAAGTAATTAAAGAGGAGTATAAGAAATGTCTTGTAGATCCAATTTACTTCATGAAAAAGTATGTTAAGATACAACATCCTATTCGTGGAACTGTAAACTTTGATTTGTATCCGTTTCAAGAAGAAGCTTTAACAGACTTGGTTGAACACGATTTTAATATCATATTAAAGTCCAGACAAATGGGTATTAGTACATTAACCGCAGCATACAGTTTGTGGTTAATGGTATTTCATAAAGATAAAAATGTTCTTTGTATTAGTATTAATCAAGAAACATCTAAAGAAATTGTTACCCGTGTTAGATTTGCAAATGATAATCTTCCTTCTTGGTTGAAAGTAAAAGAACAAGAAGATAATAGATTAAGTTTAAGATTGACAAACGGTTCGCAAATTAAAGCAGTATCATCTGCTGGTACATCAGGTCGTTCTTCTGCATTGTCATTGTTGATTATTGACGAAGCCGCATTCATTGATAACATTGAAGAAATTTGGTTATCTGCTCAATATACATTAAGTACTGGTGGTAGAGCAATCATGTTAAGTACACCAAATGGTGTTGGTAATTTCTTTCACCAAACTTGGGTAAAAGCAGAAGCCAAGGAAAATAAATTTAATACAATTAGACTTCCATGGCATTTACATCCAGAAAGAGATCAAGCTTGGAGAGATAAACAAACCGAACTATCTGGTGTAAAAGGTGCTGCACAAGAATGTGATTGTGACTTTGCAACTACTGGTAATGGAATTGTTGATGTTGCTACTATTGATTTTTATAAACAAAGTAAGGTAAAAGATCCAATTGAAATGAGAGGATTGGATCATGGTTATTGGATTTGGGAATATCCTGATTATAGTAGAAATTATATAGTTAGTGCTGACGTTGCAAGAGGCGATGGTGCAGATTATAGTGCATTTCAAGTTATTGATGTAGAATCATTGACTCAAGTAGCAGAATATAAAGGACAGATTGGCACTAAAGATTATGGTAATATGTTGGTTAGTGTTGCTACTGATTATAATAATGCTTTATTAATTGTAGAAAATGCGAATGTTGGTTGGGCTGTTTTACAACAAATAATAGATAGACAATATCCAAATACGTTCTATAGTAGTGCAGACCTACAATATGTAGATGTAGAAAGACAGTTGACTAATAAGATCAATAGAGATGAAAAGAAAATGATTCCTGGTTTTACTAATAGTCAGAAAACCAGACCATTATTGATTTCAAAATTAGAAACTTATTTTAGAGAAAGATCTGTAGAAGTAAGATCTATTAGATTTTTGGATGAATTATCCGTGTTTATTTGGGACGGTAATAAAGTAGCTGCAATGAAAGGTTATAATGATGATTTGGTAATGGCAATGAGTATTGGATTATGGGTAAGAGATACAGCATTAAAGTTAAGACAACAAAGTATGGATTTAAATAGATCGATGTTGGGAGGTATTACAAGAATCGGTGGGACTCAAAATATTTATAAAGCACAAACTATTAGTAGCCAAGAAGCATGGCAAATGACAACAGGAAAAATAACAGATAAAAAAGAAAACCTAACTTGGTTATTGTAACATATTTATATATATAAAACTATGGCAAACGAAGAATTTCAAATATTAAAACAAAGATCTTTATATTCAAAATTAAAGAGACTTTTTTCCACTGATGCAGTAATTCGTAATGTTGGTGGTAAGAAATTGAAGGTAGTAGATACAGATGAAGTAATGTATGCTACTGACCGTAATACACTTAGAGATCGTTTTAATAGAATTAGAACATCTTCATATAATCAATATAGCAGAGACTTTACATTAAGTTATCAAGCTGCTCGTATTGAATTATTCCGTGATTATGATACTATGGATATGGACCCAATCATTGCATCTGCATTGGATATTTATGCAGATGAATGTGTTACTAAGAATGAATTGGGGGAAATTCTTGTAATTCATTCAAGTAATGATAATATCAAACAAATTCTTTATAATTTGTTCTATGATATTCTTAATATTGAATTTAACATGTGGAGTTGGACTAGAAATCTTGTAAAATACGGTGATTTCTATTTAAAAATGTATATTAGTCCAGAATATGGTGTTTACATGGTAGAACCAATTAGTGCATACAATGTTACCCGTGTAGAAAATAGTGATTTAACAAATAAGAACTATGTTAAATTCCAAATCAATTTGCCGGAAGGTGGAAGATTAGAAGAATTGGAAAATTATCAAGTTGCTCATTTTAGAATGTTGAGTGATAGTAATTTCATTCCATATGGTAAGAGTATTATTGAAGGTGGCAGAAGAGTTTGGAAACAATTATCATTGATGGAAGATGCAATGTTAATTCATCGTGTAATGCGTGCTCCTGAAAAGAGAATTTTTAAGGTTGATGTTGGCAATATTCCACCATCTGAAGTAGATCAATATATGCAAAAGTTGATGGATAAGATGAAAAAAGTTCCATATATTGATGAAAGAACTGGAGACTACAATCTTCGTTTCAATCTTCAAAACATGGTAGAAGACTTTTATTTACCAGTTCGTGGTAGTGATAGTGGTACCAGTATTGAACCATTGAGTGGTATGGAATTCAATGGTATTGATGACATTGAATATCTTCGTAACAAGATGTTAGCTGCATTAAAGATTCCAAAAGCATTTTTGGGTTATGAAGAAGATTTGAGTGGTAAAGCAACACTTGCAAGTGAAGATGTAAGATTTGCTAAGACTGTTAATAGAGTACAAAGAATATTGATTAGTGAATTGAACAAAATTGCAATGGTACATTTGTATGCTCAAGGATATAAAGATGCATCATTGGTTGATTTTACATTAGAATTAACAAATCCGTCAGTGATTTTTGAAAAAGAAAAGATTGCTATTTGGCAAGATAAAGTAAATCTTTCTAAAGACATGATGGAAACTAAGTTATTTAGTAAGAAGTGGATATATGAAAATGTATTTAAGATTTCTGAAGAAGATGTAGATATCCAAAAGAATGATTTGGTTGAAGATGCTAAACAATCTTACAGATTCAAACAAATTGAAGATGAAGGTATTGATCCAGCTAAACCATTCAACAAAATTAAACCTGAAGAAGGCGGATCAAGTAGTGGTGGTGGAGAAATGGGTGGCGAAACTGGTGGAGGTGAACCTGGTGCAGAATCAGGTAGTACGGAACCAAGTGCTGAAACCGGTGGAGAAAAAGGAGGAGAAGCTGGTGGCGGTGAAGCTCCTGCATTAACTGAAAAATCACTTAGAACATACAAAAGACCTTCACAAAAAGGATCTCATAAAAAGAGAAAAGATATTGCATTTGGGTATGATCCACTAGGAAGTAAAGAAAATATATCTCAATCACAAACTGATCCACTTAGACAAGGTTCCAAAACCAAATCTCCATTGAGTTTAGAGGGTTTAAATGACTTTTTAAAAACTACTTCTCAAATCAAAAGTGAACTTTTAAACGAAACAAAAAGTCTATCAATGTTAGACGAAAAAAATATTATTGAATAATCCATGTAAATAGTATATTAAAAATGATTTTTACTATAAATTTACTATATTTATAAAATAACGAAGATTAAATTATATGCACAAAGCTAAGCATTCAAAGTTTAGAAACACAGGAATATTGTTTGAATTGCTCACTCGACAAGTGACATCAGATATTTTGTCTGGAAAAGACGAATCTTTTGCCAAAAATATTCTATTTAAATATTTTTCTGAGAATAAAGAATTAGGCAAAGAGTTACAATTGTATAACTTTTTAGTTAATGAAGTTGCAAAAGACGAAACACAAGCTGAAAAATATATTGAAATTGTATTAAAACAAAGAGACAAACTAAATCAAAAGTCGTTAACATCTGAAAAATATAATTTAATCAAAGAAATCAAAGATGTTTATCCAATTAATGATTTATTTAAGTCTAGTATTAAAAATTATAAAGTCTTAGCTTCAATATATAAAATTTTTGAAAATCATAGTGATAAAAATTCAAAGTTTGATGTAAAAGAAATTGTTACATCTAGAACTTGTATTGTTGAAAATTTATGTGGCATTAAAAAAGTTGCTAAAGAAACAGAAGACGAAATGATCAATGTTTATAAACAACAAAATGAAGAAGTTCGTCTTTTAAGTTATAAGATATTAGTAGAATCTTTAAATGAAAAATATAAAGATTTGGATTCAAGTCAAAAGAATTTGTTAAAAGAATATATTAATAGTATAAGCAATACAAATTCATTGAAAACATTAATTGACAGTGAAGTAACTAATGTTAAGAAACAATTGGCTGAATTAACCAATAAAATTTCAGATGATGTCATTAAGATTAAAATTAATGAAACTGTAAAACAACTTGATAATGTTAAAAAATTTAATCTCGTTAAAGACAATCAAGTAATGGTTCTATTGTTATCATATGAATTGATAAAGGAAATCAAAAATCAACTTTAATATGAACAAAAAGAAAGAATTAATTAAAGGAAAAGAATCTCTTACAGACAAGTTAAGAGAACTTATTAAACAAGTTGTAGATGAAATTACTACTTCTGCTGCTGCTGGTAGTGGAGAAGGTTCTGCTGGTGTACCAAGAGTTCCTACTTGGGTTTCTAAAAATAAAAAAGGTAGACCAGACGTAGCTACTGCTCTTGGATATACTCTTGCAAAGCCAGTAAATGAAGCTGCCGAACCAGGTACAAATCCTCAACAAGATCCAAATGTACAACAAGGTGGCGAACAAGGACAAGAAGATCCAAATTTATATGATGCTAAATCTGATTTAAGTGATTTTGAATCTAGAGTATCGCAATCTACTTTACAAAACAAAGGAACTTTTCAAAACAAAATAATGAGTAAAATTGGAAATAAACAAGTCCAATTAAGAGCATCAAAAGGATATGGTCAACCAGAAAAAGATTATATAGTAAATGTTTCTGGCGTAAGTATTGATTTTTATTATGAAAAATACGTAATAATAGTCAAAGGTAGAGAACAAGGTAAACAAAAAGAAAGTGAATACTTTGTTAAAGCACCATATCAAATCAAAATTTTAGGTAATGCAGTTGTTACACCTTCTGTAAAGAAGAAACAACAACAAGCTCCAGCAACACCAGTTGCTCCTGTTGTACCAACAAACACTGCAACAAAAGGAGTATAATATATATGAATAAAAAACTATTAGTAGATTGTATAACATTTGATGTAGATAAATCTGTACTTAAAGAAGCAATGTCCAAAGGTGGACCATTGGTTGTACAAGGTGTTCTACAAAGAGCCGAAGCAAAAAATCAAAACGGTAGAGTATACGGCAAAGAAATTTTACAAAGAGAAGCTCAAAAATATGATGAAAATTTCATCAGAGAAAGAAGAGCACTTGGTGAATTAGACCATCCAGATAGTAGCGTTGTGAATTTAAAGAATGTTAGTCATAATGTAAAAAGAATGTATTGGAATGGCAATGATTTAATGGGCGAAGTAGAAATTTTAACTACACCAAGTGGCAATATTTTAAAAGAATTACTCAATTGTGGTATTAAGTTGGGTATTAGTTCCAGAGGAATGGGTAGTGTTAAAAAGAATGTACATGAAGGAACTGATGAAGTTCAAGATGATTTTGAATTGATTGCATTTGACTTTGTTAGCAATCCATCTACTAAAGGTGCATTTATGTTTCCATCCGGTGAACAATCTTTACAAGAAGGAGTTGTAAAAAATCCATTGACAAACAAGTGGGAAAAGGTAGAAGATTTAATTCGTGATATATTAGGTGAAATTAAATGATATGAATCGTAAAGTTAATGAAGCAGCATCAGATATGTTTAGAGCAAATCTATCAAGATTTGGTCAAGGAATTAAAAATGTATTAGGCGCTGGAGATGTAACGACTGATAGTAAAGATAAAGGAGTAGAAACTTTATTTTTAAGATTTAAAGAAAAGTTTGAAAAAATTACGCCATCAGTAGCTACATCACCAATATTAACTACACCATCCGGTTCTACAACTACGACGAGTTCTACTGCATCGACATCATCAGTAACTCCAACTGCATCACCTACTGGTTCAGTTGCTGTTACAGGCTCAGTTACTGGATCTACGACACCTACAACTGCTACAACAGGTTCTGTTACTGGATCTACATCTACAGAGTCTAGAGAATATATTACTACTCCTAAAAATTTAAATACCGATTTAATCAAAATTTTTCAACAACCAAGAGCTGATAATATAACAATTAATAGTGGATATACAGCTGCATATAAAATATCTCCTATTTTATTTGTTACTAGTTCTACTTTTAAAGGTAATCTTGATGTTTCAGGTTTAGTAAATAATAACGTAATAGATAAAAAATATATTGGAACCGAATCAAGAGGTCAATTTTTAGAATATTGGATTAAACCTGAATTTTTGAATGCTTATTCAACTATATCCGCATCAATAAATAATTCAGTAAGTTATAAAACATTATATTCTGATTCAATTTCTACTGTAGCAAATAAAGATGCGGGAACTTCTTATAGTGCAACTTTAATAATTAATCCTGCAAGAAGATCTGTAATTCCTGAAAGAATAATTAAGGAAGCATTAAATTCTGAACAATCCGAATTATACTTGGATTTTCTCAAAGATTTGAGTTGGTATTTTAAGATACAACCAAATCCAGACATGTCAAATTATAATCCAGAAAATGTTCTTAACTGGATGAAAAGACAAGGAGAAAGATTTAAATATATTGTTGATTATATAGATCAAAAAGTTGTAGGTACATCTACTCCAACAACAGAACCTGTATCTGGTTCCGCTGCAGATGGTTTAACAAACGAATTAAAAGCCAAATTGGATGAATATATTACAGACGAATTTTTAAGCGGATTAACTATAATTTATCCGGAAAAAATATTAAATTCAAAGTTAAATGATAATTCTAATACTAGATTACCAAATGAGTCAAAAACATTAATGGCATTTAAAATTGATAATGATAATATTACATCATATAAAATAAAATGTAATATGAAAAATAGAATTAGATTTGAATTTTCTTTAAATTCCAATGCATTAAAATCAGAAGAACCTAAATTGTTTACTGAAATTAAATTAGTGGAAGTAAATAAATTGGGAATGTTATTTAAACGTAAACTAATCAATACTTTAGCAATAGAGTTTTCTAAAAATTCTACATTATCCGGCGGTAAAAATGTAACCGAATTAAATCAATTAATTTCAAATTATTTATCTCAAAAAATTGATGATGCTATTGGTAAAATGATCAAGAGCATATTTTTAACACTTAAAAATATAATACAAGTCAATAATAAAATTAACAATGTAATCTTTGTTGGTATAAATAAAAACCAAATAAAATTTATAAAAGATAAGATTATACCAGAAAATAAACTATTTGAATCTATTAGTAGTAAAAACAAGAACATTTTCAAATTAAGATAATATTTATATCATATGATTAAATTAACCGAAATTGCAGAAGCATTGGGCATCAAACCAGAAGTCCAATCTCCACAACCAACACTACAAGTTGTAGGAGAAACTCCAGCAGCAGTAAAGACACTTACCAAAGAAGAGAAAAAAGCTCTTTATGAATTGGTACATAATTATAATGAATATGGAAAAGTTCTTTATGAATATCATCAATTGATGAAGATTGCTGAAAATATTGATAAAATCTCTCAATATGCCGAAACATATGCATTGAATGAATGTGGTGATTGGATGCAAGAAAATACTGCAATTCGTCATTTCAAGGAATTGAAGAAGATGTCTGAAGCATTTAAGAAAAATGCTGCTAAATCTCAACAACAAAATAATGAAATGGTTAGCCTATATGAAGATATGGGTAATATTTTAGAAAAATATTTTGAGATCAAAGATCCACAAAAATAAAAAATTATAAATAGAAATGAAAAACCCCACTTTTTACAGTGGGGTTTATTTTTTAAATTTCTATTGAACCAAGTTCATCTATTTTATTTAACATATCACTGAATGATTTAAATAAATGTTTGGTATCATTTATTAATAAAATATAATCATCGTCTGTTTTATATATTTTATAAGTGTAATCATCCATGTCTTTCTGATTTTTTACTTTTAATACAAGTCGTGCATCACCTTCTGGTTCAAATCCCATTCCATATAACATATCCAATTCTTTCCAATCCCATCCGTTTGGATGATCTATATCATCCAACTTATATTCTTTTTCTCCACTTTCCTTTGTTAAGAATGATTTTAAGTGTGTCATAATTAATTATTAATTTTAATTGCGTCTTTTATGAAGCTATATAATTTATTTTTTATTTGCCCTTCACCAGTATCATTAGTAATTGGATCGGATAACTTATAACGAATTTCTGCTGAAGGTTTATCAAAGTCTTCTTCATTTTGGTATTCAGTGTACCATACACCATATTTAAAAGAATTCTTTGTATCATCTTCTTCGTTTTTTAATTTCTTAATTACAAACTTAATTGTATTTTCATTAAATTCTTTATCAAAACTCAATTCCATACCAGATCCAGCGTTTTTATTATTGACTGGGCCTGTTACTTCTGCAATTTTTGCAACTTCATATGGTTTAAAATCAAGTCCTTGATTTTTATTTAATTCATCTCTAAACTTAACATTTTTCTTATTAAGTTCAGCGGTTTCATTTAACATCTTTGCAAATGATCTACGAAATATTTCTTTCAATTTTGATCGTATTTCATTCTTTTTTGCGTCTGGTACATTTGCATATAATGCACGTAGATATTTTTGAACATCCCCATCAGTGCATCCCATTTTTTTACCAGTGTCTTTGTTATAAATACATTTACCTTTGATTTTATATGGCATAATACTATAAATATCAATATTTTTTATTACTTTCAATTTTTTATTTATATTTATTTAACAGTAATACGACATTTCCTTTGTCGCAACATATAATTAATTAATCTTCATTGAAGTTCATATCCTCAATAACTTCACACAAATAAGGAAAATAAATATGTCAAATCTATTAAAAGAAGCTATTGCTGACGCTAAGGCTGTACGTGCTACAGCACTTGCAAATGCAAAAGCAGCGTTGGAAGAAGCATTCCAACCAAAACTAGAAGCTATGTTAGCTGAAAAATTAAAAAACGAAATCGCAGATTTAAGTTCATCTGATATTGCAAATCCAGATCCAACTGGTGATAAATCAGATGTCGATGATCATGGTGAACATCCATTGAGAATCGATAGATATGTCGATGAAGGTGAAATGGAAATTACAGACGAAGAATTAAATGAAATTCTTGCTGAATTGGAAGGTGAATTGGATGAAGCCGGTCAAGTTGACCCAAATGTTCCAGTTGCACCAGCACCTGCTCCCGTTGATCCAACCGCAGCAGCACCAGCACCTGCACCAGTTGATCCAATGGCAGCTCCAGTTGCACCAGCACCTGCTCCCGTTGATCCAACCGCAGCAGCACCAGCACCTGCTCCTGCTCCAGTAGCTGAAGAAGCTGAAGGAGAAGAAGTCGTTGATCTACAAGAACTTCTTGATTCATTGAACGAAGAAGAAACCGAAGAAGAAGAAATGGAAGAATCCATTGTCAATGAAGAAAAGGAAGAAAAAGAAGAAGACGAAAAAGAAGAAAAAGTAGATGAAAAGATTGAAGATGAAAAGGTTGACGAATCTCTTCAAGCCGAATTGAACGAAGCTATGTCTACTGTTCAATATCTCCGTGATCAACTTAACGAAGTTAATTTGTTGAATGCTAAGTTGCTATATACAAATAAACTATTTAATCAATTTAACCTCGACCAAAAGCAAAAACTTAAGGTTGTGGAAACATTCGACTTGGCTAAGTCCATCCGTGAAGTCAAGTTGAGTTATACTATTTTGTCCGAATCATATAGTTTAGGTGGATCAGTTGTCAAAAAGACTAATACAACTGCAAAAACAATCACCGAAGGTTTGGCAAGTAAACCAGTTGCATCAACAGCTCCTGCAAAGGAATTGATTGTAGAAAACAGCAACGTGATGGCTTCAAGATTCCAAAAGCTCGCCGGAATTAAGAAGTAAAAGTTAAATTAAGGTGAGTAAAAACTAACTATAAAATAAATTCAAATTATGAGTGATATTAAATCATTATTGACAAATAATATGAATCCACAGGCTAAGTTGATGACTGAAACCCGTGGATTGCAAAGCAAATGGGACAAGACTGGTCTTCTTGAAGGACTAGAAGGTGTCGATAAGGCACACATGTCCATTTTGCTTGAAAATCAAGCACAACAATTGTTGAACGAAGCTACCGCTACTGGTACTTCTGCAAACAGTGAACAATGGGCAGGCGTAGCTCTTCCATTGGTTCGCCGTGTGTTCGCTGAAATTTCCGCTAAGGAATTCGTTTCAGTACAACCAATGAACCTACCATCCGGTCTAATCTTCTATCTTGACTTCAAGTATGGTACTACCCGTGGTAATTTGCCAGGTCAAAACGGTTATAACGGTCAATCACTATTCGGTGGTAACAGCACCAAACTTGGTTCTACCGATGCAGCTGTAAACGGTCTATATGGTGTAGGTCGTTATGCTTATACTGAAAACTATCAATCAGCATCATTTTCATATGCAACTGGTTCTGTAAGTTTCAGTGATGTTGATTTGGATTCAACCTATGTTGCTACAGGATCTTGGAAAAAGATTACCGTAAACGTTGGCGACAATAGCAGTGCAAGAATTGACTTGAACGCAGTAAGAAGTTTTGCTTTGAGCGGTTCAGGAATCGATCCAACACTACAAATCAATGAATTGACCAAGGTATACAATACAGGTTCTTTGGCTTCTCCATATTACAGAATTCAATTCATCGTAACTGGTTCACAATCACCAGTTTTCCCAGGAAATGCTGTATTAACTTACACTGTACAACCTACTGACAGTACCCGTGGTGACTTTGAAGATACCAATCCATTCAAAGGAACAGCTGGTTCAAGTGGCGGTATTAACCAAGGTACCGATATCAACATTCCAGAAGTTAACTTGGAACTTAAGAGCGAACCAATCGTTGCTAAGACCCGTAAGTTAAAGGCAGTCTGGACCCCAGAATTGGCTCAAGACTTGAATGCTTACCACAGCATTGATGCAGAAGCAGAATTGACTGCTCTCTTGAGTGAATATGTATCAATGGAAATTGATCTTGAAATCATGGACATGTTGATCAATGCTGCTCCAGCATTGACAACTGAAGGATGGTCTGCAGTAATCGGTAAGGACATCATCAAGGGTGCAAATGACTCTAATGGTCTCCCAACTTTCACCGTAAACAACGATTCAACAAATCGTACTGCTTACGTAAAGAGCACTTGGTACCAAACTCTTGGCAACAAGATCCAAAAGGTAAGCAACAAGATTCATCAATTGACTCTTCGTGGTGGTGCAAACTTCCTAGTAGTAGGTCCAGACGTAGCAACCATCTTGGAATCAATCCCAGGATACGTTGTAAATACTGATGGTGATTCTGCTAAGTTCGCAATGGGCGTAAGTCGTGTTGGTAGCTTCGCAAGTCGCTTCCAAGTCTACAAGAACCCATATATGCAAGAAAACACCATCTTGATGGGCTTCCGTGGAAATAACTTCCTAGAAACCGGTGCTGTATATTCCCCATACATCCCACTAGTACAAACTCCATTGGTATACGATCCAATTAACTTCACTCCACGTAGAGGTGTATTGACTCGTTATGCTAAGAAGGTAGTACGTCCTGAATTCTATGGTAAGATCTACGTATCTGACCTAGATCAAATCTAATCAATACTAAGATAGATTAAACAATGACCCCGGCAGAAATGCCGGGGTTTTTTATTTTGTAATTCTATTTATATTATATGATAAATTTAACAGATATAGTGGATGAAATTTTAGAAAAAAATGCACCAATGAAATTGGTTCAAGATACCGTAATTAGTTCCAATTTAAAATATCACTTGGATCATAATCTTACTCTTGAAGAAAATATATTTAGAACTTATAGTGAATCTTATTTTTCATTGATAAACGAAGTTCGTGAATTGTATAATCAAGATCTAATTGAATTGAATGACGACGATGTAGATGTTGTTGAAAGTGATCTTGGTCGTAAAGCAATATATGAAGGAATGGAAGTTTATTTAGATGCGCCAATTGAATTGGAAGAAGATGAATATCTAAATGAGGTAAAACATAGAGGAAGAACTGTACATCTTAATAGACCATTTAGAACTCCAGGAGGACCAAAGAAATTTGCTGTATATGTTAGAGGTAAAAGTGGTAATATAAAGAAAGTTACATTTGGCGATCCTAAAATGAGAATTAGAGCTAGTAGTAAAGCTCGTAGAAAGAGTTTCAGAGCTAGACACAAATGTAGTCAGAAGAAAGATAGAACAACTGCAGGTTATTGGAGTTGCAGAAGTCACAGAATTAAATCATTAGGTACCAAAAGTAAAGGCAAATATTGGTGATATGGAATTTCCATTCAAAGAAACACATTTGCAAGATAATTTATATCTAAGAGAATTTGAAGAAAATGTAGATATAGATGATTTGGAATGGCATAGAGATAGAGAAGATAGAATTGTAGAAATAGTTGGTACAACTGATTGGCAATTACAAATGGATAATGAATTGCCAAAAACTATGTCTGGTAAACTTTTTATACCAAAAGAAGTTTGGCATAGAATTATTAAAGGAAATGGCGATTTAAAAGTTAGAATAACTAAATTATAATATATTTATAAACAATGAGTGCTAATTTAGATCAAGATAGAGTAAGATGGCCAGGCAGCGGTAGTGCGGTAACTACTGGAAGCATACCGTTTGGATTTTACTTAAACGAATCATATTTGAGCGGCAGTGTTGGTTATTTTGAATATGATTGTGAAAAGAGTGCAGAATGGGCTGCGAAAAGAATGGGATATCCGATCATTGATATTGAATTGATTGATGTTAATTTTTATGCTGCTTTTGAAGAAGCCGTCAATGAATATGGTGCTCAAGTAAATCAATTTAATATCAGAAATAATTTATTGAATTTACAAGGATTAAGCACTGCAGATAATCCTAATATTACTGGTAAAAATGTTACTGGAACAGGATTACCATATATAATTCAATTAGCTAAAGGATACGGAAGTGAAGTTGGTGTAGGTGGTTATGTTGATATCAAAAAAGCACCAGTTCAATTAACATCCAGTGTACAAACATATGATTTACAAGATTTAATTGGTACAAATCTTGAAACAGGCAGTAGAGTTGAAATTAGAAGAGTATTTCATGGTCCTCCTCCAGCATTTGCTCGTATATATGATCCATTTAGTATGACTGGTATGAGTTATAGCAACGTATTGAATGAAATGGGATTTGCTGGTTATAGTCCTGCTACACAATTCTTAATGACACCAATATTTGAAGATTTATTGAGAGGTCAAGCAATTGAATTCAATGATATGGTTCGTAAGAGTGCATATAGTTTTGAAATTGTCAATAATAAATTAAAGATATTTCCTATTCCTACTCATGACCATACAATTTATGTTGAATATGTAGTTGAAAAAGACAAATTGAGTGGTGCAAATACATTTAGTAGTGGAAGTAATTATGATGTAGTGAGTGATTATAGTAATGTTCCTTATCAAAATGTAGTTTATTATAAATTAAATGCAGTTGGAAAACAATGGGTTAAGAAATATTTCTTGGCATTGTGTAAAGAAAATCTTGGTTTAATAAGACAAAAATATAGTACGATTCCAATTCCTGGCGGTGAAGTAACATTGGATGGTTCTGAATTAAGAAGTGAAGCATCAGCTGAAAAAGAAATATTAATTACGCAATTAAGAGAAAATCTTGAAGCAACCAGTCGTAAAGCTCAAATAGAAGCTAAGGCAGATGAAACTGAAAAAATGACTTCTATTATGAAAACTGTTCCATTATTAATTTATATAGGATAATATATGGCATTATTTGGAAGATATTTTAGTCAACGAGACATTAATTTGGTAAATCAATTTAATGCCGAATTAATGCGTGATATTATTGAAACACTTGTTGTTTTATTTAAGATTGCACCAAATGAAACCAATACAAACATTTATGGTGAAGCAGTTGCTGCTGAAGGAAAAAGTTTTTATTCTGGTGTAGAATTAAGTAGTTTAATTGATCGTGGTGATATTACTACAGACGATGAAGGATTTGGACCAGATAGAGATCAAACTGTAGTATTTAAATTTAGAGAATTAGCCTTAAAAGATGCAAGTTTTTATCCAGAAGTTGGTGATTTGATATTATTTAATGATCGTTATCATGAAATTGATAATGTCGTACAAGAACAATTTTTAGGTGGTCAATCAAATAAATCACATAGTATAATTTGTAATAGTCATTATACTAAGTTGAGCAAGATTAATTTAGTTAACCGTCAATATTAATTATGTGGGAAGGTAATAAAAACAATCCAGTACCAACAAATAACAATGTTGAAAAGAACAATCCTATTGCATCTAATGTAAGAAACATTGCATTGGATACTAGAAGAGATGAAGATCCAAAGAAAAATTTTACCGTTAGTCTATTGGATGTTGATACTGCATTGATTAGTTATATACAAAATGTAATCAATCCTACTGTAATTGACGCAGGTGAAAATATAAAAGTGCCAATTATATATGGTAATCCTGAAAAATGGTATGCAGCAAAAGCTCAAGGCGGTTTAAGAGATCAACAAGGAAAATTACAAATACCATTAATAATGGTCAAGAGAACATCATTTGCAAAAGATGAAGGATATCAAACATTTAATCGTTATTTGAGTTATCCGGTAATGACCAAATTCAATGAAAAGAACAAATACGATAAATTTAGTTTGTTGAATAAAACTGTTGCTCCTACCAATCAAATATTTGCAGTAACAATGCCTGATCATATTAAGGCAGAATATGAATTTATTGTATGGACCGAATATGTTGAACAAAACAATGCAATATTAGAAAAGATTAATTTTGCAGAAGGAGATTATTGGGGTGACAAACAAAGATTTAACTTCAGAGTTAAAATTGATAATTACACTAATACTATAGAAAGTAGTGGTGAGAAAGATAGAATGGTTAGAAGTACATTTACTTTGACTACTAATGCTTATTTGTTACCAGAATCTTTTGAAGATAGAAAACAAACAGTTCAACGATTATTGACACCAAAACAAGTAAAATTAACAGCAGAAATTGTTAGTAGTACTGAGATGTCAAAAATCAATCAAAAAGTTAAAGATAATACTTATAGTAATAAAGGAAATCCATATTATAGCATCAATCCATTGGTTGAAAATGATAGTGAATGGAGATTTCCTAAGCCTACAATTGCCAATGAACAATCTACAACTGCGGCAGGTGAAACAATTACTACAATTAGACAAAGTTATGCAGCATTGATTCAACAAACAATAAATTTAACTGTCAGTGGATCACAACAAGTTACTATTTGGCATGATGTTCCAAATACACCAAATGATTATGGTGAACCAGGTTGGATGGCATATGATGGCGATTATCATTACATTTATGCCGGTGGAAGATGGTTGAGACAATCTATTGCGGATTGGACTGCATAAAATTAAGAATTATATATTAATATCTTTTATATTTATATTTATAACTAGATAAAGAAGAAATTATATGCCATACCCCAATTCTAACATTCTTAACATAGTAATCCCTCAAACGTCTGCGTCTTTACAGGGTGGACAAGCACCATTTGTTGAAACTATTATTAGCGGTTCACGACTTATTTTACAAACAGATACTACGGGAACATTAATCGGTTCGTCTGATATAAATATAAATAATATTACCGCTAGCAATATTAGTGCTAGCGGTTATATTAGTGCAAGCAATGTATGGGTAAAAACTAATATTACTGATGTCGGTTCTCTTATAGTCCTTGGCGCATCAACATTGAGTGGTTTAGTAAGTGCAAGTGCGGGATTGACTGCAAGCGCAATACAAGATGCTGGTACTCTTACTGTTGTTGGATCGACAACATTGGCAGGATTAACAGGTACTACAGCTACATTTAGTGGGTTAGTAAGTGCAAGTGCAAATATTACATCAAGTAATGAATATATTACGGGTACACTTGCAGTAATAGGTAATAGTACATTATCAAATGTATTTTCAACAAATTTAACTGCAAGTAATGTTAGTGCAAGCAATACATTAAGTGCAAGCAATGTCTGGTTTAACAACAGTATGACTTATACTGAAACCATGGCAACGGGCTCATTGACTTCGCCAGATATTAATTTTACAAGTACTGCTACAACTGGGTCAGATGTAATGTTCAGTATTAATTCAACCGTATCAACTGGTAGTTCAGTTGCGTTATCAATTAATGCGGTTGGGTCTCAAGCATCATATGCAATCAGTGCAAGTAATGGTATAATTGCTGGTACAAATTATATTGCTACAAATATTACCGCAAGCAATATTAGTGCAAGTGGAGTAATTACTTCATCTGGACTTTACATCATGCATCCTAGTATTGGAATAATTGGTTCTGCGGATGCTGCGTTTGATTTACTTAAAACAGGAGTTCAAACATTAAATTTTGCTCTTGATGGTACTGCAATAGTAATAGGCAGTGGAAGTGGATATACACTAATACAAAATCAATTAATCGCACCAAACATTAGTTCTAGTTCAAATATAGTTGGTTCAAATATTACCGCAAGCAATATTAGTGCAAGTGGACAAATAATTGCTTCAAGATTTACAGGAAGTTTATTAGGAACATCAAGTTGGACAAACATTGCAATAAGTTCAAGTATTGGTGCTATAAATGATAATAGTACATATTATGTAACTTTTGTCAATAATACTGGCAGCAATTCGTTAAAAGCTGATGCGGATGTTTTATCTTATAATCCATTATTAAATAGAGTTATTGTAGGCAATACAACTGGTTCATTGTATATTAGCAATGATAATGGTACAAATCCAAATTCAATTGCACTATATAATGCAAATGATAACGGCGGAGCTACTGTTCAAATTGGACAACCATCTAGTAATGATACCGCATCATTATATGTTGGTAAAAATAGTAATGGTTTTAGAGTGCTTACTGGACAAGGCGTTAATACTGGTGTCTATACAGAATTAACTACAGCAATTACTAATGCAACAAATGCTACGAGTTATACTGATTCAGTTGCCGCATTGAGAGTTGATGGTGGTGCTAGAATTAGCAAGGATACATGGATTTCAGGTTCATTAAATGTTGCTGGGGATTTTACTGTATTTGGTAGTTCAAGTGTAGTTTATATCAGTTCCAGTACGGTCATTATTAATGATAACATCATTCAATTAAATGCATATTTTCCATATGAACGATATGCTGGTTTTGAAGTATATGATAGTGGCAGCAATCAAAGAAGCGCATCATTATTATGGGACGGTGATCAAGATAATTGGATAACAATTGATCAAAATAGTACTGCAAGCAATATTATTATTGGTCCAACTGCGTCGTTTGGTAGTGCTATTCCATCTTTAACTGTTAATAGAATACCAAAAGCATATGATGTTAATGGAATTATTAATTCATTAATAAGTGATGATGGAACAACATTAGCTTATACAGGAACAACTATTAGTTCAAGCAAAATTACGGCTACTACTGGAAGTATAACATATATTACTGGTGCTTTAGTAACTTATGTTACTGGTTCATTTACAACATTAACTATTTCTACAGGAAGCGCACCTTTAGGTGGAGGGATTGTCCCATCACATCCTACTGCGAGTGGTATGCCTGGTCAAATTAACGTTGATAATAATTTTATATATGTATATACCAATAATATTTGGAAGAGAGTACCGATTTCAAACTGGTCACTCTAATATAAAATAACCAATAAAAGTGTAAATAAAGTGATAACCCAAGAAATAAACCTCTTGGGTTATTATATTTATATAAACATAAATAAAGTAATATTTATACAATATGCCAATAGGATCTGGAATAGTTTATAATACCGGCGATTTAATCTTAAGTCAAGTAAGTAGTTCAGGTACAGCATTTTTAGAAACTAAAATAGCTGCAGCAACCAGTTCTCTCATTTATTTTGATAGTACCGCTCGTATTAATAGCGCATCACTAAATAGTATCACCGTAGGTACTGCAAGTTATGTTAGTGGTAGCACTTCCATAATTACTAATCTTACCGCAAGCAATATTAGTGCAAGTGGTACAAGCAGTTTTGGTATAGTTGGCATTGGTACAACTGCTCCTGGTGCTTTGTTACACGTATATGGTGCTACACCCACTATAAGAGTACAAGGAAATTCTGTAGCTTCTGCAAAAGTAGATTTAGTAGGCACATATACTACTTGGTCATTGGAAAATCAATATGTTAACGGAGCTAATAATGACATGTTCCGAATATACAATTCGGCATTATCAGCAGATGCTATTACAATAAATAGAGCAACTAATAATGTTGGTATAGGTACAACAAATCCTGGCAGTAGATTAGAAGTACAATTTCCTACAAATCCTGCAACTGATAACGGAGCAGGAAATAATGTATTAAGAGTATGGACTAGTGCTTCATTTGCTGCTGATGTTGGTGGTGCAATAGGTTTAGGTGGAACTTATAATACAAGTAGTTATCAATCATTCGGTCAAATAGCAGGTAGAAAAACAAACGCATTATCTAGTAGTAATGCGGGGTATTTACAATTTGCTACTACAAATACAGCCGGAACAATGGCCGAATGGATGCGAATTGATGCCGGCGGTAATGTTGGTATTGGAACAACAAGTCCTGGATATAAATTAGATGTTTATGGTGATTTAAGAATTAGTGGGTCAACTTCTACAATTGGTACATTCAAGAGTTCAGCTAGTAGTTGTTTTATATCATTAATAGATTCATCTGGTGACAATGTTTTCTTAGGAAATGATGATGGTGACTTTTTAATACAAACTCCAACTAGTGCTTATTCTACAAAATTAATAGTAAAAGATGATGGTAATGTTGGTATTGGTACAACAGTTCCTGGTACATTATTTCAAGTTTTTAAAGCGGCAAATGGAAATAATTGGTCATGGTTTAATGGTAATGTTGGGGCTAATTTACCAACGGGATTTACCACTGGTGTATCAATTGGAACAAATTATAGTAATGGGTTTAGTGAATCAAATTTAATATGGGGACACGGTGTATCTTCCAATCAATATTTTGCAATAGGAAAAGTTTCTGGAAGTACTTCATATTCAGAACAATTAAGAATTGATATAAATGGCAATGTTGGTATAGGTACAACAAGTCCTGCTTATAAATTGGATGTTAGTGGATCGGCCAATGTTGTTGGTGATGGTAATGCCACAACCCCAGATTTATATTTCAATGGAGCTGGTGGATTTGGTGGTTCATCTGGTCAAGTTAGAGCATATGCTCCAAATAATTCTACATTGGGTTGGTATTGGGATAATACGCAATTTACTTTTAACAATTATCCAGCGAGATTGGTGGATGCATCTTCAAATATAAGATTTTATTTTGATAATAATAATAATGGAAGTTTTTATTTTCTAAGTGGAAGTGTTGGTATAGGTACAACATCTCCTGCATCGTTGCTTGATGTAAGAAGTGGGTATATTACATCAGGAGATAAAGTTTCTGTTCAAGCATCAAAAATCCTTGCGGGATATTATAACGACGGTGCATTGGTTACATTAGGAGGTGAATATAGCAATGGTGGACCTGTTTTGGGATATGCAGTTTGGCCATCAGCATCAGCAGGAACATTTGTAAGTTCAACGGGTATAAATGTATCTAGAGGAGCTTATACAATTAGAGGAAATGTTCATTACTGGTATTCTTCTACTGGATCTTCTACTGTAGTAGCAAATAGTCCTGTTGCTTTAAATTCCGTGGCATCTTTAGATTCTTCAGGTAATTTTACAGTTAATGCTATTACAAGTAGTTTATTTGGAACAAGTAGTTGGGCTAACAATGTAGTTAGTGCAAGCTATGCAACAACCGCACAAACTGCAAATGCGTTAAATACAGCTAATAGTTATACAGTTTCTGGATTAACTAATAATGGAACTTTATCAATGGGATCTGGTTATCAGATTCTTGCTACAACAGGTACTACATCAATTCCAGGTATCGCATTTGTTGGTGATACAAATACAGGAATATATTCTTCTGGTGCAGATACAATCGGATTAGTTACAGGCGGAAGTGAAAAAGTTACAATTAATTCTACTGGATATGTTGGTATAGGTTCAAGTGCTCCGACTTATAAATTACAAGTTAATGGTGGTCCAACAGAAGTTGCGGGACAAGTTGCTGCTTCGTTTGAAAAACAAAGCAGTACAGATGGTAAGATTGCTACATTTGTTAATACAACAGGCAGTGGTTATACAAGTTATATTTATATTGGTTCTAATCCTGGCAGAGATTGGAAGATCGGTAAAAATGTATTAAATAGTGGAACTACTGGTCATTTTCAAATAACAAATGATTTGAATCAATTAAGAATGCAAATCAGTGCTGCTGATGACAGTGTTACATTTCCAAGTTCAAGTGTTGGTATTGGAACAAGTAGTCCTGGATCAAAATTACAAATAAACGATACAAATCCAACTTTAACATTAAGAGCTAATGATGGTGGTACAAGTCGTAAAGCTTATATTGATTTTTATACTACATTTTATAATTATCCATCAGATGTAGGTGCTAGAAGAACATCAACTATTATTACAGGATTTGCGGACGGTACATATGGTACATGGGGAACAGAATTTCTAGCATTTAATGTTGGTAGTGGTAGTGCAAATGACTCTGCGCTTCTTCCAATTGAAAGAGTTAGAATTGATGGATCTGGAAATCTTGGTGTAGGTACTTCTACTGTAATAGGAAAATTACAAGTTAATTCTACAGCAGCTCCATATTATGGACCTGCCACAAGTTCAACAAATGCAAACGGTATTTTCATATTAGGAAATACAACGACTGATGTTGTAAATACATTTGGCGTTGATGCAACTTCAACTGCTTATGCTTGGATACAACCAAGAAAATCATCTGCTGCTACTTATTATAGTTTAGTATTAAATCCAAACGGAGGAAATGTTGGTGTAGGTACAACATCTCCTGTTGCAACATTACAAGTTAATGGCAACATCAGTGGCAGCAGTTTTACTTCAAGCATAAGTAATGCGGTTGGTTTCTTAGGAACAAGTAGTTGGGCTAGCAATGTTGTTAGTGCAAGTTATGCAACAACTGCACAAACTGCAAATGCGTTAAATACATCAAATAATTATCAAGTTAATTCTATCGGAGTTAATATTGCTGGAAGTGGTACAGCAGGTAAAATTGGAACTAACGAACTTGGCGTTCGTTCTTGGAGTATTACACCAACCGGTGGAAGATTGCTTTTTGAATCTGGCGATGGAAACGGATCTGCTTATTTTGTTTTTCCTGTTAGCGCATCAACATTTGTTGGTGCAGGTACAGGTTTAACAGGAACTGCAGCTAGTTTAACTGTTGGTACTGCAAATGCATTAAATGTAAGTAATACATATACAGTTGCAGGGTTGACATCTGCATATGTTGATGTAACAGGTGCTGGTACAATACCTACAACAGGTATTTATCGTCCATCAACAAAAACACTTGGGTTATCTGCTGACGGTACATTGGTATTTAAAATAAGCAATGTTTCTGCTCCTGCAACATCTTCAATTGAAACAGGCAATTTTCTAGTTCAATCTGGAAATGTTGGTATTGGTACTACAAATGCAACCGATAAACTTACTGTTTACGGTGCATTAGCATCATATAAAAATGGTGCGGATACAATACAAACACAAGTTTATTTGGCAAATGGAGGTAATACAAGAGCATTTAATTTACAATTAAATTCGGGTGGTACTGGATTAGATTTATGGTCATATAATTCAGCAAATGCTTGGTTAAAACATACAACATTTGATTATGACGGTAGAGTTGGTATTGGTACTGCGGCTCCTGCTGCTAAGTTAGAAATTACCGGATCAAGTAATAGTGCTTTATTGAATATAAAGAGTCCTATTAGCGGTGCGATATTGTATGTAAGTGGAAGTGGTGCAGTAGGTATTGGTGATAGTAATGTTGGAACATATAGATTGTATGTAAGTGGTAGTTTTGGTGCAACAACCAAGAGTTTCATTATTGATCATCCTACAAAGAAAGGAAAGAAACTTATATATGGTTCATTAGAAAGTCCATATCATGGTATCAGATTGACTGGAAGAGATACATTAAAAGATGGTAAATGTAAAGTAGAATTACCAGAATACATTTATAAATTGATATTACATGACAGTGTAAATATACAATTGACGGGAATAAAGTGTAATAAAACACTATATGTTGATGATATCAATATACCAGAAAATTATTTTACAATTGCATATGATAAAGCATTGTTTGAATCATATAAAGATTATGACTTTTTCTGGGATTTTACAGCAATAAGAGCAGATGTACCTGAATTAAACACAGAACTTTAATATTTATATAAAATATGCCAGACATTATTATAACACCAAGTTCAGGTAAACTAGAATTCGTTGACAATTCTGCACAAGTAACAAGACGACATTCATTTACATTGGATGCAAACAATGGTGTAAACTTTGACGCACCACTTTCTGCTGCTGCTATTTCTGCGCCGTTAAATGTTATAAATGTTACTGTTAATAATAGTAATGTAAATTATCCGTTTGTTTTAGCATCTGGTTCTGCGGAAACAGGTACAAAGACATTGATGATGGATGGTGCTGGTGGTACATATAATCCATTTACAAATTTAGCAACAATTGATATATCTGGAAATGCTGCTACAACTACATTAGCATCAGATTCTACAAATTTAGGTGGTGTAGCTGCTGCAAGTTATGTTACTTTAACTGGTACACAGACACTTACAAATAAAACAATTACTGGTACATTTACAGGCAATTTAACAGGTACAGGTAGTTGGGCTACCAATGCGGTTAATGCTAATACTGCAATAAATTCTACACAATTAAATGGACAAGCAGCGTCATATTATCAAACTGCATTGAACGGCACTGGTTTTGTAAAAATATCAGGTACAACAATAAGTTATGATAATAGTACATATACACCAACATCAAGAACAATTACAGCAGGCACTGGTATTTCTGGAGGTGGAGATTTAAGTGCAAATAGAACTATAGCAGTAGATGATACAGTATCAAGAAAATATACAAGTACAATTAATAATGTAACTAGTTCTGCATGGACTACAGTATGTAATGTTGTTGGAGATAATTTATCAAGTGCGATTAGAGCCACTTTCAATGGAACAAGTAATTCTGTTGTAGTAAATGTACTTGCTGATATTTTAGTAAATCATTTCCAAGATATTATAGTATATGCGATTTCTGGTTTTTATAGTAAATTAACTATAAGAATTATTACTAATAATGATGCTTCATTTACACTTCAAGTAAAACATGACGGTGGTACATCAACGAATTTGGCAGTAGAAATATTTCCACTTAACACCGAAACAATTACTTTTAATCCTGGAACATTATTTAGTACAACAACATTTGATCATATATGTGAATGGGGCGTTTCTACAAGTGGAAATGGGGGAAATAATAGTGATATAAGAACCGCAGGAATATTTTATGGTGCTGGTACAGGTTTGACAGGAACAGCAACGAATTTAACTGCTGGCACCGCAACAAATGCTACACAATTAAATGCACAAGCTGCATCATATTATACAAATATACCGGCTAGATTAGGATATACACCTGTAAATCAAGCAGGTGATACTATCTCTGGTAATTTAACTGTTAATGGAAATTTTGCGGTCAATGGCTCAGTAACTGCATTTAGTGCAAGTAATATTTACATTACATCAAGTAATTTGACAGTTACTGATAACATTCTGATAATGAATGCTTTGAGTCCATATCAAAGATATGCTGGTATTCAAATGTATGATAGTGGTAGTAATACATTAAGTCAATTTTTATGGGATGGTGAAGGAGATTATTTTTTCTTGACAGGAAGTGCAGTTAACGGTAAAATTATTACTGGTCCTGACGGACAAACAAATTTAACTGCAAATTATATTCCTAAAGCTACTGCTGGTTATAAATTAGGAAATAGCTTAATTTATGATAATGGCACTAATGTTGGTATAGGAACAACCTCTGCTGCTCAAAAATTGGATGTAGTTGGAAATATAAGATGTGTACCTGCTTCATCTGCTTGGGCTGAAGGTCTTTCATTTTCAATGCCTACAACATCAAGTTGGGGTGGATTGCGTTGGAGAAGAGAAAGAGGAAGTGCGGACGGTAATCATTATATTGGATATATAGGAACAGATACTACAGATGATTTGGTATTTGGTTCTAATAACGGTGGTACACAGATTGATAACAATATAAGAATAACAAAAGCAGGTTTGGTTGGTATAGGTACAAGTAGTCCATCTTATAAATTAGATGTAGGTGCAGCTGGCAATGATGTAGTAAGTGTAAGATTGACTCCTGGTTATGAGCGTGTTAGATATTATGGATTTGATTTGTTAGGTTATAACGATGGTAATCTATGGATGATTGGTAATAATCCTACAAACACTTTGGTTTTAGGAAAAACTTGGGATTGGGATAATCAAATTGGAATAGCTTATACGCCAGGCACTATTGGAAATTCTGGAGGTATATTACAAATAGGACAAATAAGCAAAAATAATGCTAACTATACGCACGGAATAACAAGGTTGTATACAAATGGTTTAGAAAGAATTACCATAATTGCTAATGGTAATGTGGGTATATCAACAACACTTCCTACAACGCCATTGCATGTAGTTGGTGTAATTAGTGGTAGTAGTTTTAGTGGTGCGGGAACAGGTTTAACAGGAACTGCTTCTGGATTAAGTATTGGTGGTAGTGCTGCTTCATCAACAACAGCAGGAAGTGCAACAACTGTAACTGGTACAAATGGACAGTTATTGACGAAAGATATCAGAACAATTGCTCCAAATAATATTTCAAATGGATATCTTCAATTTGGATTTACCAGTTGGACTAATAATAGCACTGGACCTTGGGCAGATTATTTGCATTTGCGTTCATATACAGATGCAACTGGCGGAAATGATAATCTTGTAATGTTCCGTAAAGATATTCTTGGAATGAGAATATGGCAACAAACATTTAATTCTGCTAGTGCTTATTCAACTTATAAAGATGTTTGTTGGACGGATGGAACAAATGCAAGTGGAACTTGGGCAATTACAAGTAGTTGGGCTGCAAATGCAGTAACTGCATTGAATGTAGGAAATGGAACTATTACAATTGCAGCTGGAACAGGTGTTGGTGTTGGTACAACCAATACATTTACAACAAATCAAAGTGGTGCGACAACCGTAACAATAACAAATACAGGTGTAACATCATTAACAACCAATACTGGTTTAAGTGCAAATGTATCTGCAACTGGTGCTGTAACAGTCACTAACACTGGCGTTACGAGTTTAGCAGGTACAACCAATCAAGTAAGTGTCAATTCGTCTACAGGTGGTATAACAATAAGTTTACCACAGAATATTCACACAGGAGCAACTCCAACATTTGCAAGTGTAACTGCCACTTCATTTACGGGTTCATTCACAGGATCGGGAATAATTGCAACAAATACAAATACCGCTGATAGTGCACCATTTTTTACATTAAACGGTGCAACTAATACAGAAAGAGCAATCATAATTCAAGATGCTGGAACAAATAAATGGTGGTTTGGAAGAGATAATAATGGCACAGTTCAAACTGGTATAGGATTTTATAATTATGGTACCAGTAATTTTGAATTTTATATCACGGATGCTGGAACCGCAGTATTTAGAAATGCTATTAACGGAAGTATAAGTGGTAATGCGGCTACTACTACTACATTACAAACAGCAAGAAACATAGGTGGTGTAAGTTTTAACGGTTCCGCAGATATAAATCTTCCTGGCGTAAATACGGCTGGAAATCAAAATACAAGTGGTAATGCAGCTACTGCAACCAATTCAACACAACTTGGCGGAGTAACAAAAGTTCAATTATTTAATAATACTGGTAATAATCATACCACATATACTACTTTTGGTGCTTTACCTGATTTTGGTTTTTATTTCATGCAGGGTCAAAATGCTGCTGATGCTCCTGCAGGTCAACCAGCTAATCAATATTATGTAATATCAATGGGTCTTGGTAATGATTATGCTTATTCAGCATATGTAAATCAAATAGCATTTCCAAGAATTAATGTTGGTGGTGGAAATAATTATTTGTGGATTAGACAAAAAGAATCGAATACTTGGGGATCTTGGGGTAAAGTTTATGCTGGCTATGCTGATTCTGCAGCTATATGGACTACTGCAAGAACATTGACAATTGGATCAACAGGAAAATCTGTAAATGGAAGTGCAGATGTAAGTTGGACATTAGCCGAATTAGGTGCTGCAGCAACAAATCAAACAATGTATATAGGTACAACTGCTGTTGCTATTAATAGAACATCATCTGCTTTATCACTTACTGGTGTTAGTATTGACGGTAATGCCGCTACTGCAACCACGGCTACTACTGCAAATGCATTAAACACTGGCAATAGTTATACTGGTGTAAATTTTACTGCAACTGGTTATCTTCAAACAAATCTAGGTCAAATAAAAAGTGATACATCGTTTGCACTGTTAACTACAACTAACGGCGCTCAATCAGTTTCTGTTCGTGGTATATTATTAGGAACATCATATGATACAACTCCTGGTTCAAATGAAATAAGAACAACAAATAATACATCATTGTATCTAAACGCAAGAGGAACAGGAGATATACAATTCCAAACTGCGGATAGTTTAAAAATGATGTTGTTAAATAACGGAAATGTTGGTATTGGAACAAGTAATCCAGGTCGTAAATTGGATGTAGAAGGTATAGTAAGAACCAGAGGTGCAAGTGGAACTGGTGGATTTGAAATCAGTGCTGCTACAACAGGTACTGCAAAGTGGAGAATTGAATGGGATAGTGCAAGTGATAGTTTAGATTTTAACTGGGTTGGTTAATAATTAAAGATATGAATATAATATCAGGTTCTACCAACAATATATTTTATACAAAAGGATATAATTTTGATGACCGTGTTTCTATTGACCCAGAAACAGGTCTAGCAAATCTAATGGTCAATGGTGACGCAGAATTTGGTTCCACTTATAATATCAATGCCGGTGGTGTAAGTAGAACTGGTTCTTATGACGGTTCGTATTGTTTTGTTGATGTTGGTTATAGAGGTTATACGGGAGGAGTTTATATACCTGTAAATACAGGTGATACTTATTTATTGAGTGCTTATTTTAAATCAGTTGGTTCTTTACAAAGTGCAGGTTATGCTGGATTACAATGTTTTGATGAAGATTTTAATTTTATAGATTTAAGAAATAACGGAGATAGTGGTAATACTACATTAGCTGCAGCAGTAAATAATGGCGATACAACAATTACATTAACAGATGCATCAGGATGGCAAGCAACAGGTGCACAGTATTATTTTAAAAATATATTATTTTTTCCTGCAAATCATCCTAAATATTATACTCCGTGGGGTTATACTAGATTTGGATTTGGTCATCCAACATATCCAGATATATATTTTGGAACCAGAACCGGAAATACATTATATTTATCGACAGACGGCGTAAATAATAATATGACATGGAGTTTTGGAACATTGCCAGCGGGAACTCCTGTATCAAATGGTTTAGCAGGAGGAACTTATGGTTATTATTTAAGTTGCGGTGGTTCGTTTCCTACCACATGGACAAAATATAGTGTTACTTTAACAGGTGAAGGCAAATCATCTGGTTGCGGATATAATGTATTTAGATACGGAACTAAATATGTAACATGGATGGCGCTTTCTAATTACGGTCAAGCATCTACTGCAGTATTATATTATGACAATGTAGTATTTGCTAATATGACAAATAGAAGTCAAACATATGCTTATAACAAACAAATGAGTAGAGCCAAATTGGGAACTGCATTTGCACAAAATTTCAACGAATTAGGAATATCATGAGTTTAAAGTTATATTACGATCCATATGATGTAACCTGTTTCAGAGGTGAACCCACCACCAATTTGTTTACTGCAGCGTATCCTACAGCTAATGGTGGATTTGCATTTCCATATACATCATCGTATAGAGGTATATGGACACCAAACGGAGTTCAAACTGCTTCCATAAATAGATATAACAATCCCGGCAATGTTAACTGTTGTCCATCGTTTTTTACTTATCAAACCGGAGTATATTTAACAGCATCTACTGTATATTGTTATAGTGCATTTTATAAAGTTGTAAATAATGATTATGGTAATGCAAATTATTTATACAGATACGAATATAATAGTGGAGGAACTTACTTAACAGAAGCTGGTGTTTGGAGTTCTGTTAATAGAATACCATATCCTGGTGGTTGGTATAGAATTTTTGGAACATTTACAACACAAGCAACTACTGCATACATAAATACTTATTCGTTTACATATGAATATAATACGGATAATACACAAATTGCAGTAAATCATCAATTAGAAAAAAGTAATCATTTAACAAATTATGCTGGCGCTGGTGGGACAAGAGGTGTAACAGTTGCGACTGGTGGTGGTTTGATTGATTTAACTGGAAACAATAACAATGGTGATTTGACTTATGGAAGTTATGTTACAACTACTGTATTTCATAATAACACATTTTATTTTGACGGATCTAGTGCTAATAATTGTATACGAGTATTGGATGCAAATATTGCTTCTAACTTATTGTCTTCAGGAAAAAGTTTTACTATAGTAGTTTGGGCAAATAAATTAGCAAATGCTACAAATACATCAATGTATTTATTTGGTTATAGAGATAGTAGTAGTTATGGAATTAATTTACTTATATATGGAACAGGCAATACTACTACTGATTTTGGATTTATCGTAGAAAGAAATGGCGGACCATCATTGAGTAGTAGAAACGATGCGGTAAATACAAGTGGATGGCATATGTATACTGGAGTTTATAATAATGATGGTATGTATAAAAATAGTATAGTCAAATATTATGATGCAACGCAAATTGGAAGCAGAATATCATCATCAAGTTCAACAAGTGCATGGTCAAAACCCGCATCTGGTCAGGGTGGTGGTATTATAATTGGAACTGCGCCAAATACAGTAAATACTGCAAATGCAATTCACAATTTAAAAGGATATATAGGTGAAATAAGAATTTATGATCATGCACTAACTGCGGATGAAGTATCAACATTATATAAATTAGGAATACAGAAACATATATGAGTGTTATAAGTTCATTAAGCAAAAGAGGACAGTATTCAACTGTATCAACATTAAGTGAAGTTCCTGTTAAAGAGGGATTGATATTGTATTTAGATTCAAGTGACGAAGCTAGTTATGATGGCGGACCAACAACAAATTATTTTGTTCCTACAGAAGGAACTTTTCCTGTCAATGGAACAGGCACATTTCAGAGAATAAGAAGTGGAAGTTATGGTGGTTATACAATAAAACCAACTGATGTTGTTTATAGATATGAATTAGGAACATTAGGATGTCATTATCACGGTGTAGATGTTGCTGTTCCTTCTGTTTTTCCAACAGGATCTACCGTTCAATTTAGTTTTGATTATTTAATCAGTACAGGAACTACTATTGAAACAGATTATATAGCTAATTTTGAACAATGTGCGGCTGGATCGATATCAAATAGCGGTCAAGCGCTTGGTGTTTGGAGATCCGTTGTATTAACATCTACTGTTTCTTTGGCTGGGTATCCGTATGTAAGAGCATTTTTATATCCTGGCGCTTGCGGAAGTGTAAGACTTGCTGCGGATGGATTTATTTTGTATAAAAATCCACAATTAGAAATGTTAAATTATGCATCTAGATTTGTTTATGGTCCAAATAGCACTAATAATGTAAGAAACAATGGTAATGTTTGGAGAGATTTGAGTGGTAGGGGCAATGATTTTACAATACAAGGTAATATTACTTGGAATAAAGACACAGGATTTAGTAATTTTACAGGAAATAGCACTGGTAATGGCAATAAGATTTTTAGAAGTAATTTCCCACAAAATTTAAAGACAAGTCAACTTGGTCAAGGATATACAGTTGTTGTGGTTGCTAGAAGTACCGTTTCCGGTGGATGGAGAAAGTTGATAGGAAATAGTGACGGCGAAAATTATATTGATTTATATCAAAATGCATCAGGAAATACATGGCATCAAAATGGTAGTGGAGACACATTGTATGTTGATGGTGTTCAAGTAAATAATGATACATTTGTTATGTATAATGCTGGTTTTCATTGTTATGCGGCTACAAATCTAAATAGTGGTTTATTATCAAATCCTTCTTACCCATTAACTATAGGAAATGAACCAAATGGTTCTCCACAAGGAACCAATGCTTATCCTTGGGTGGGAGATATTGCTGTAGTTTTGATGTATGAGAGGGTTTTAACTGCGTCAGAAATCAAACAAATAAGCAATTTATATAAAGATAAATACGGATATTAATATATATTTATAACCATATGGCAGACTTAAAGACAACAAATATTTTCGGTGACGCTTATATTAATAATAAAGTGGGTATTGCTACAAACGCACCTGCTACAAGATTACAAATAGGTCAGCTATCTCCAACCGCAGCAACCGAAGGATTGCAGTTTGGTGACGATACAGGTGCTAGATTATACAGAGGTGGCAGTAGTTATATACAAGCTTCTGCGGGATTTCAAGCAGGAGCTCAAATTTACGCTTCAACTTATTTACAATCCGGAAACAGTCAAATGTATCCAGGCTCATATACATCTACACAAAGATTTGGTATAGGAAATGCTTCTGGAAATGCATGGATTGATGGTTTAACTATTGCTCAAGGTGGAAATGTTACTGTTTATAACAATTTAACTGTTAACGGCACATTATCTGCTGCTGGTGGGTCAAGTTTTGGAACTTCATTTCCTCAATTAACTATTAATGGCACAACAAATACACATACATATTTGGTAATTAATAGAACAAATTATGAAGGTGGTATACAATTTCAAACAAGCGGAACAGTAAAATGGTATAATTACATGGCATCTGGAGATGATGCAAATATAAGATGGTATGCGAATAGCGCAACACAAATGGTGTTAAGTAATGCAGGAGATTTAACTGCAACTAGATATGTTTCAGGAACTTATGTAAATACAAGCGATGATGTAAGTACAAGTAATATCACTTACATTATGGCTAAGTTTGGTGATAATTACCATCGTAGTGCTACTGCAGCAAAAGTAGCTGCTTTTATTAGCGGTCAAACAATGAACATTGTTGGTACTGCAGCAAGTGAAACTTTAGGAACTGTATCTGGAAGAGGAAACAATACATCTACACAATTAATTGTATCTACTGCTGCTGGACAAGCAATGTATGTCGGCAGACAAATTGGTGCAGGTTACAGTTATGGTAGTGCTGGTATTTTTACAGCAATAAGTGATAATCCAAACGGTGCTTCAAATATATTTTTCCAAGGATATAACAGTGGTTCATCAAATACTCCTGGTGGTGTTTTGGCTATTAGTATTAGAGCTGACGGACAAATTTATACTACTATGAATACTGCAACGGGTGTTGCAAATAACAGTTTCAGTGTTGGAAAAACTGTAGTAGGAACAATTCACATTGCCAACGGATCAGGAACAAGTGGTAATAACAGGCAAGCAGCTATTACATTCCAAGGAGATGTCGCATCAGAAGCACAAGCAGGCATTTATGTTTCGAATAATAATAGTACAGGAACTGCAATGGCTTTTGCTACTACCGATAATTATGCAACAGGACCTCAAATATTCATGTCCGCAACAAATGCTGGTGTTGTTAATTTTTCAAGAGCAAGACCTACATATGCAGGTAATACTATACTAGACACTTCTTATTCCGGCACTGTTTCTGGATTAAGTATTGGTGGTAATGCTGCAACGGTAACAAATGGATTATATACAAATTCTACATTAACTGCCGGAAATTTGAGTGGTACAATACCATCCGGTGTTTTGGGTAACAGTACAGTTTATATAGGAACGACTGGTATTACCCTTAATAGAACTTCGTCTGCTTTATCACTTACAGGCATAAGTATTGATGGTAATTCAGGTGGTATTTATGCTGCGGGTAATGCTTATATACAAACAACTACTACAGGCACAGCTTATACGAGTCATATACAAGTCAGAGAAGCAGTTGGTGGAGGTAGTAATACCAATGAAATTTATGCACCTGCACTTGGATTTCATTGGTCAGGAGTAGTAGCATCAAACATTTTGATGGAAAGTAGTGGTAGAATTGCAATAAGAAACAATCCTGGTTCAGGTTATGAAAATTTTATTGCAAGTGAAGTTTTTGCAGCATCTACTGGAATTGGTGCTTATAATTTAATGAAGTATGGTGGTACCAGAAGTGGTGATTGGCAGTTATTTACAACATCATCAGTTGGTGCTGGTCAAATGAATGTTATTCAAGTTGAAAACATTGGTGGTGGTGGACATACAAATTATCCAACCGGAGTTTACACATATGGTGGTGTAATGAGTTGGAGATTGCCAAATCATTCTTTCCAACTTTATGCTGCTCATACAGGTGATTTAGCATACAAAACACAATGGAATAATGATAATTACAGCGGATGGAGAAGAATATTAGATAGTTCTTCATATCCATATGCTGCTAATATGAATCAGTATGTTAGAACTACTGACAGTCCTACATTTGCCGCAGTATCAGCTACAACATTTACAGGAGCGTTGACAGGCACTGCATCTGGAAATTTAACTGCCGCATCTACTTTAACTGCCGGTAATTTAAGCGGCACAATACCATCTGGTGTTTTGGGTAATAGCACTCTTTATGTCGGAACAACCGCTATTACTCTTAATAGAACATCATCCGCATTATCATTAACAGGCATAAGTATTGATGGTAATGCTGCTACTGCAACTACATTACAAACTGCTAGAGCAATTAATGGTGTAAGTTTCAATGGTAGTGCTGCTATAACAGTGGATGGTTTAAATTATAGCGTCAACAATGCATGGTTAAGAGAAAACGGTGACGATGCTCAATTCCAAATGTATGGAAATAGCAGAACCATGATTTATAGAACCGATGGTAATACTAATCCACATGGTGGTGGCGCATTTGCTCATATATTTTATTATGGTGGTAGTGCAGATGCAAATAGAATGTTCATTATCAATACCGATGGTAGATTATGGTCTACATATCATGGATGGTTAGATACAATGAGCACTACAGGTAATGCTGCAAATGTATCAATTTCTAATTTAAATACTCAACAAGTAAGCATATCTTTAGCTGCGGGCGCTTGGTATACGATTGCTGCTAATGATTCTAATAGAGCATCTGCAAAATTTACTATTACCGATACAACAAGTGGTTTACATCAAGCTATTCATTTTTATGCTACTGCTCATTATGGAACTGATTCAGGAGCGAAATTATCAGTAGTAAGTAATACCTATTATGGTGGTCCTCCTGTTAGCGCAATAAGAATAATGAGAGGCAGCACATATGATGGCGCTATGGTTCAAATATATGCTCTTAGTGCATGTAATTTAACTGTTTCTATATATGATAATCAACAATCTAGCGGATGGGTTATTAAAAGCGGAGTGGTGTCTACTACAAATCCCGGAACAGTAGCAACTTTTGCTAGTTTAACCACTGTTGCAGCTTCTGCTGATTTAACTGCTGCTAAATCATTTACTGTATCTGATGATCTTTATATTGGTGGTGCGACAACGCAATATAAAGCATTACATGCAAATAATTACAATTCTTATTCTCCAACTTTAACAGGCACAGGTGCAAGCGGAACTTGGGGTATAAGCGTAACAGGCAATGCCTCTACTGCTACAACAACTGATAATATTAATGGTCGTGCGTTTTATAATAGAGATAGTGGAAATGCATTGGCACAAGATTCTTATACTAATAATGGTATTGGGTATGTTAATAGTGTAAGTTTATTTGGACAAACAGATGGTGGTATGTATGCATCGGCATATAGCACATCTTGGATTCATCAAATTTATGGTGATTTTAGAACTGGTCAAATAGCAATAAGAGGTAAAAACAGCGGAACATGGCAATCTTGGAGAACAGTATTAGATGCAACTAATTCTCCATATGCATATAATATGAATCAGTATGTAAGAACAACTGATACATGTTCGTTTGCTGCGGTTACTGCTACAACATTTACAGGAGCATTAAGTGGTAATGCGACTACGGCTACAACAGCAACAGGATTAAATTCTAGTAATTACATAGCGAGATGCGGATCATCTGGAAATTATAATACAGATTTCCAAAATACACCTGCTGGAACTGTAAGACATTTAGGTGATGATGCAAATGCGACAAACAACCCCGGTAATACTTGGTGGTTTGTTGACAATTATAGACACTCTAATGGTAGTAATTACTGGGGAACCCAAGTAGCTTGGGGTTGGGAAGACAATGCAAATAGATTAGCAACAAGAAATGTCACTGGCGGATCTTTTGGAAGCTGGGTATATTATTTAAATTCTGGAAATTACAATTCTTATTCTCCGACACTAACTGGAACTGGTGCAAGTGGAACTTGGGGTATAAGTATATCAGGTAACGCTGCTACTGCTACAAGTGCAACTTCTGCTACAACGGCAACAACCGCAACAAATGCTACAGTAAATTCAGGCAATACATCTGGTGCTTGGTATCCTATAGTATGGCACAGTGGTAATACACTATATTCTACTGCTGGTGTAACACTATATGCTGGTGGATCTTATATCCAAACAAGTTATTTTAACTGTTCTGATGATGTTAGCACAGGTAATATCACTTATATAATGGCAAAATTTGGAGATAATTATCTTCGTAGTGCTACCGCAGCAAAAGTTGCAGCATTTATAACTGGTCAAACAATGAACATCAATGGTAGTTCTACAAGTTGTTCTGGTAATGCTGCTACTTGTACAACTGCAAATGCAGTTGCATCGGCTGCGGTAAAGGCAGCTGGATTAGACAGTTCCGTTGAATTTACTATGACTGGTTTAACCAGCAATTCAACAATAAAGATATTCCCATCTTATGTTTCCCCATATTCTTCTTTCTTGAGAATGGGATATGATAATACTGGAAATTACGAGTATACAATTAAAAGAGACGGAACCACAGGTTTCTTAGAATTTTATAATACTCAAGCAAATTATACAGGTTATTATTTCAGAATAAATGGTTCCGGCGGTGGTCTTGGAATTGCGGTGAGTCCCGCATCAAGATTACATGTTAACGGTGATGGTACAAATCCTGCTGTTCGTGTTGATAATACAGGAGTGGTTTTGGCTGCTTCTGTTGGTTCTAACGGAAGAACATTTTACGGTTGGTTGCCTATTTCTGTAGATGGCACTACAAGATGGATAAGAATTTTCAGTTAATTTATAATTAAAATATATGGACAATATAGAATATACAATATCTAGATACGAATTACACCCACCAGATCGTCCAACATGTATAGCGGTTGGATTTTTGGCAAAAGATTTAACAACAGGAAATACTGGAACACTTGAAACATTGGTGTCTCTTTCAGATACCAATGGTAAAACTCAATCTGAAGTTTGTAATTTAGCATTTTCAAATTTAACTACGGACAATGAAAATTTGCTTGCTTATTTTCAAACTAAAAGAGAAAGTGTTGTAGGCAGTATTTTTATACCAAATACATAAAATGTCAAATAGATTACTGGTTACGAGCGAATACAATTTTAAATCTGGTTATAATACATTACTTTCAACTATATTAGAAGAATCTGTTAAAAGAAATGTGGTGATAATACCGAAATATTACCACAGACCAGAAACAGAATTTTCTTCTTTTTTTGAATCATACCCATCTAGAGATGGAACTGAAAAAGAACTATTATTGTTTCCGCCATTTGTGTATCCAGATGACGGACATCCATTATTGCATATTTTTAATGGAAAAAATAAGTCATTATTTACAATGTGGGAAGCTACTAGAATTGGTGATTTCTACATTGATAAAATCAACATGTTTGATCAAATTATAGTTCCTAATAATTGGAATAAAGAATCTTTTGAACAACAAGGATGTACAAGTAAAATTTCGGTGGTAAATCTTGGTATAGATACAAATATTTTTAACTATACCGAACCAAATAATTCCGATTTTTTTGTTTTTGGAACTGGAAATAATGATCCACGAAAAAGATTACCTGATGTTATAAAATGTTTCAATAAAGCATTTCCTAAAGAAAAAGATGTAAGATTATCGGTTAAAATTTCAGAAAGTGAAAATCGTAAGTTTCTTGATAATAAGATTATTTATAACACTAAAAATTTAAATAAACAAGAATTAAAAGATTGGTATTGTTCAAACGATGTTTTTGTATCTGCTGTAAGTGCAGAAGGCTGGGGATTAATGCAACACGAAAGTATGGCATGTGGTAGGCCTGTAATTGTTGCTAGATATGCGGGATTAAAAGAGTTTGTAACATTGGATAATAGTTTTTGTTTGCGTCATACAGAAGTAGATTCCACTGGATTTTGGGAATATCCTGGTGCAAAATGGTCAAAATATGATGAAGAACATATGGTAGAAACGATGCGATATTGTTATAATAATAGAGATGAAGTCAAACAAAAAGGAAAACTTGCAAGTATTGACGCTTGCAAGTTGTCCAAAGAAAAATTTATTGAAAATTTATTAACCTGTTTAGGTATAGATTTTTAATTTTTCATGACCAACAACAATATTTGGGTCAATCATTACTTGATAATCCAATTTATTTACTTCTCTACACCATGCAACATCTTCCATAGTAAAGTCTTTTGAACCTCTAATATTAACAAATTCAGGTTTAAACCAAGGATACTTCATACTTTCGAATACACCTCGTTTTATTAACATAAAACCAAATCCTGTATAGACCACGGGAAATTTTTTGTATTTACTTTTAAAATCATTCAACACTGTATCATCCATAAACTGGAAATTGCCATTTTGTTGAAAGTAATCTTCATCCCAATAAGGAACAGTTGCATAATGAGTACCACCATCCATTTTGTATACACCACTAACAATATCTTCTTTATGATCTAATAGTTGTTGAAATTGTTTTGGTGTGAATATAATATCACTATCTATCCACATCATATAATCATAATCCAGTTTACCACCAAATGGTTTTTGATTTTCACCTGCTAATATATTACCGCCCAAACACATATTGCGAGCGTAATAAATGTTACAACTATACTTTTGAGAGTAAATAACACTATGTCCTTTGTTATAACAATATCCAAGTAGATTTGTCCAACATTGTAAAAATTGACCGCTAAATTCTCTGCCGGGTAAACAAAACAAAATTTTCATAAATTATAATAAACAAAATTGTACAATTACACATATATATCTTTGTTACAAGTTAGAAAGGATATTATAATATGGAAAATCAACTATCAAGATTCAGTGTTACAGAACTAAAGGCTTTGGTTTATGACGAATTGGCAAAAGCTGAACAAGCACAAGCTAATATTCGTATTCTAAACCAAGAACTACGAAACAGACTACAGCCTCAACAAGGCGGAGTAGTAAATGCAGATGGAAGTCAACCAACAGTAACTTCTGCTGATTTCTCAGGCGCACCTGATGCTTAATGTATGTCTGAACCAATTAAATTTACACAAGAGGAGTTAGATGGTTTGGGTAAAATTCAATCCAAATATCAAGAAAATACTTTCCGATTCGGACAGTTGTATCTGGATAAACTATCATTGGATGAAAAGTTCAAACAACTAACTGAAGCAGAAACAAATTTAAAAAATAACTTCTTGGAAATTCAAAAAGAAGAAGAAATTTGGTTAAATGGTATTACTGCAAAATATGGTGAAGGATCACTTTCATTGAAAGACGGCACCTTTATTCCCGCAAAAAAGTGACACTATAAACAAAATTCAAAACAACCCACATAATTAACTTTATGTGGGTTTTTTATTGTATATATATAATTAAACATTTTAGGATATAATCTATAGAACTTTTATATTTATATCTAGCAAATATATTTTCTTATGAACATGGATCAATTTATTGTAAGACCAGGCCAAAAACCTGTTGAAGAAAAAACACAAGTTATTAATGTACATAGAACTGTAAAAGGTTTCTATAAAGCATCTATCATGGAACCAGATGCGGCCGGCAATATTAACGAAGCATTTTCAACTGGTTGGAAACCAAACACTATTCTAAATAGTGGGTTAGACAAAATTGCTTATATGCCATGGGCACAAACATTCCAATTTTGTTTGATCGGAGATTATCCATATACTGGTGCTGATCCTGCTACTGCATCGTATGATGAAACCATGTTAAAGAGACCTAAGAAAATACATTCATTTTATTTGCCAGGTCAAGGAAATTGTGGACATGTAATATCAGGAAGTACAGTAAGATTGTTCAGAACATTTGATTTTTATAAAGAAACAGACAATGTTACATATACTGAAGTAGGATTTAAAGAAAGTCCTGCAGCAAATACATTGTTTAGTAAAATTCGTTTTGATCCAACAATGAGTTTGCATGCTGGACAATTTATGCGTGTTTCATATGAACTTCGTGTAAATTTAAATCCTGCTACTGCAAGTGTAGGTGGTATTACTCCAAGTCCATTTCCATCATTTACTGGATGGACAACAGGTTCATTGGACAAAGAAGCAATTCAAAAAATAGGTTTATGTGGTATTGATAGTGGTAGTGGATTGGCAACTCCAATTGATGAAGGTGGATTTTGTAATGAACCATTTGCTCCAGGTCAATTAAGTTTCGGACCTGCATTTGGATTTGTAAATAGATGGTATAATGGCACCAGAGTCAATTATTATCCATCAGCATCATCTGCTTATGAAGTAAATCCATTTAAAGCAATTGGTCCACTTCAAGAATTTGACGTAGGTTATAGTAATATTTATCAAATTTTAGATTATTCTATTTCTGCAAGTAATGCTATTTCTGGAGGTAGATATAGTGGAAGTTTTGTTGTACCTGATACAACATATTTCTTACCTAGAAATTATTTTACAACCGATTTTGTTAGAGCGTCAGCAAATACTGTTTTTAGTGGAGTTTATACTTCATGTTCTTTTAAAGATGTAGTTGGCGGAACAGGAAAATATAATGATATTACAATTACTGTTCAATCAGGGTTTGTAGAATCTAAAGCAGCATTATATGTTACAAATTCAAATCAAATTCAAAACCTTGACAATTTATGGACTCCATATTGTAAACTTGCAACATATACTTCTATAGGAACAACAGGATCATTATCACTAAATAATAGTAATTTAATAAACGAATATTTTTATGATACTTCTATGCAAACAAGTGGTAGTTGGTCATATCCTGTATATCCTAGTAGTTTAGCTGTTCCTGGAGGTAACGGAACAGGTTCGTTATATGAACCCGCATATGGAATTTTGTTTGGCAGATCCAGTTCATTAAATGATACAAAGAATACTAAAATTTCTGCAAAATTTACATATTGGGATGATTGGAATCCATTTACACCAAGTGGTTCACTTCCATCACCAATAAATCAATTATCAAATTACTGGGTTCGTGGATCAAGTGTATTCTTGTCTACACATACAGGTTCCGCAACACTATTTAGTGCATCTGTAGATAGATCGAGCAATACTGGTTCTAAAGTATTTTCTTTCGAATTGCCAATGACAATTGTACCGTACAATACAGGCAGTTATTATAGAGACAAATATGCCGTATTCAGCAATGCAAATGCAAATAATGTTGATATTCCTTCTGCTTATTGGCCAGGAGGTTCTGCTCCTGCATGGAGAACAATTGGCATTGGACCAACAAGTTTGAATACAAATCCAAGTACAATGACAGATTCAGCCAGATATAACGGATATGTTTATGTATTGCAAAATGATCAAACTAAAGATAAAGATTATTCATTGAAGGTTGTATTTAGATACAGTTGGAATAGAGCTTAATTTAGTTGAACTGTTATGTCATATCAATTAGTTAATTCAGGTTCAATTGCCAACTCTGATAACGCAGATACATTGCGTGTATCATTTGCTAAAATAAACGGCAATTTTTTGGAATTGTCAGGGAGTTTGAATTTTGATCAAACTCCTGTTGGTGGCGCCGGTGTTTCTGCCGGTTATATCATTATAAAAATAAATGGAACAAATTATAAACTTCCTATTTATAATATGTGAGATTATTTCATAACATATTTTATAGAAAGTTTAAATCTCTTCCTATTTCGTATTACAAAAGAGGAAAAGAATTAATTGTTGCAGAAACATTTACATCAAGTGTAAGTGCGTCATTGAAATTGGGTGAAGTTGGAATTTTACCAGATTATTTTAAAGATAAAAGTAATTTTCAATTTGGTACATCTAATGTAAGTAAATTTTATCTTCCTGAAGTTGGACAAACAGGTTTGGTTTTAAAAAACACTGATTATTTTTATTTTAATCCTGAAAAATCTTCAGTTTCATTTGGACTTAAAAATACAAATTACGAGTTAGCTCCTTATTCGCCTGTAACTGCATCATTTGGATTAAAAAACAATGATTACGAACAAACTTCTAAAGAAAAAGTTCAAAATTTATTGAGTTCAAATGAATTTAGTTATAACAATCTAAATTTAGATACCACATCAAATTCATTATCGTCAAAAATAATAAATAATGAATTTACAAAAATTGATACTACATCAAATACAAAAGGTTTAAGTGGAGTTGAAATAAGTACAGTTTTATTGGATCAAAATAATAATAATTTAAATTTAAACAATTTAAAACTTGATCTTGTTAATTTAGATACATCAAATATTAATGAGTCATTGGTCGGAGTAAATAGTATTAATGTTACATTGGATTTATCTACAGTTGTTTCTAATTTAAATACAGTTGATTTATATTTGACTCTGATTGATAAGACTGATAGTAGTATATCAATAAATATAATTGATTACAATCAACAAATAGTTGATGAAATATTAAATTATAGTTCATTAAATACAATTGATTATTTAAATTATGTTACTGATACATCATCTGATAGTATTACTGTTAATTTATTAAATTATTTTGAACCGCAAATAAATAAATCAATAACAAATATATCATTAAATACAGTTGATTATTTACCTTTTATTCCTGACACTTCTTTAAATAAAGAAAATTTATTAAATACAGATTGTCTTTTATATAGACCAGATTATTCTGCCAATGTAAGCAATTTAAAAAGTACTGATTATTTAATATTTGTTCCGGATAAATCATCAAATCAAGAAAATCTATTAAACACGGATTATCTTTTATATAAACTTGATACTTCGAATAATATCAGTAATTTACAATCATTGGATTATTATAAAAGTATAATTGATACTTTTAATACTAATAGAACATTAAATAATACTACATTGTTTTTTGTTTTAACTGATAGTGGATTTGATAATAATGTATTAAACAATACAACTTATACATTAAGTTTACCTGATTACAGTACAGAATATAGTTCGGTTAAAACAACGGATAATTATTTTGTTTTAACCGACACATTTAATTTAAATACAGCTCTTAATGACACATCATATTATCAAACATTAATTGATAAATTTACAACAGATAATAAATTATCCAATATAGATTCAAAATTTTATCAAGTTAACAGTGGAAATTTTGAAGTTAATTTGACTGATATAAATTATAATCTGGTACAAATTGATAAGTCTTCAACTAATTCAACAATATCAAATTCGGATTATTATGTTACTTCTGTTGACATTGCATCATATAATTTAAAAATTGATAGTATAGATTATACACCAATAGTTGTTGATAACAGTTTATTTTATAATAAATTAAATGATATAACATTTGTTTTACCTTATTTTGATGTAAATCAAAATTCAATAAAGTTGAATGAGATAAATAAAAGTTTATCTATCACAATAGATTTTGGTTTAAACAAACCAACATTAAATCAAATATTCAATAGTAGTGATGGGTTATTATTGGACATTTCTCCGTTTGAATTGAACTTGAATGAAATATTCAATTCGATTGTTAATATAGATAAAAATGAATTTCGTATAAGTGTAAATAATATTTTACACGAATTAACATTAACGGATAAAATTCAATATTCAAATAATGTAAATCAGATATTACATGAATTAACACTATCAGACAAATTTAATTTTTCAAATAAATTCAATGATATTTTGATAAAATATGATTCATTTCCAGCAACTTTTAGAAATAAAATTAATGAATTGTCTTATATACAAAATTCAACTCCTATATCATCAAATTTAAATTTAAGAAATTTAAACTATGAATTATCCAAAGAATCGGTAAACAATTCAAATAATTTAAATAATCTGAATTATGAATTATCTAAAGAGTCTTCCGATTCAACAAATAATTTAAAAAATTTAATTTATGAATTGGCACAGGAAAGAACTAATAACAATCTTTCTACAAACAATTTAAGTTATAATTTATCCAAAGAATCTATTGATTTTAATGTAAATACATCTGTAATTTACAATTACAGTCCAGAGATCATAAATTATGATATTGATATATCGTTAAAATATTTGTTTGATCAAATAGACGCAATTAATTTCAGAATATCTTCATCATTAAATTATGTATATTCTCCAGAGATAATTGATAGTAGAATTACATCCTCATTAAATAATATTTATACACCGGAAATAATTGATAGTAGGATATATACAAATATAAATCATATATATTCACCGGAAATATTAACATTTAATTTAAGACCGCAAATAGATTATACATCGTATAATGAAATATCAAATTACAATTTAAGATTAAATGATTTAATATATACTACATTAGACGCATTTAAGTCAGTAAATGAAACAATACAATTGTCAATTAATAATGTATATTCTCCAGAAAAATCAGAAACAACACAAAGTTTGACGGGAACAGAATTATATTCTATTACAACTGATCAAGCAACTGCGTCAAAGATAACATTTGTTCCATATGATAGTTCTTCGAATTTAACATTTAATAGTTCATCATTGAGACACTATGTACGACAAATAAATGAAATATTCTACATGTCCGGTAGTCAATTGACATCAAGTAGAATAGATTATCAGTCCGATTTGGAAATAGTTATAATTGGAAAGGGATCAACAACTACTTATAAAGATAATCTAGATTATAATATACCATATAAAGCTAGTTTTTCAATAAAAAACTGGCCTCACTATCAATATAATACAAGTAGTTATTGGTATTTGCCAGTAATATTGAATGCTTCAACAGATGATATATATTCATCCAGTGACATTTGGATAACTGCTTCTTTTCAGAATGGAACTGATGTATTTACAGATCAGTACGGTTTTGCGATAGATATATGATAATAGTTAATATTTATTAAAGAATGAGAATTACCGATTTAAATACATTAGTTACCGCTTCATTGAATGATATTCTATATATCGTTGATGTAAGTGATACTGGTGATTTTATATCAGGCTCTAGCAAACAAATTACAGTCGGAAATTTCTTTTCTTCAAGTAATGTAGGAGGTGGAGGCGGCGGTGGTGGTGGAACAGGCGGATCTGGTTATTTAGTAATAACAAGTAGTGTACTATCTTCTAGTGTAAATTTAGAGAGTCAAACAATAATTTCAGATGGTGTAACGACAGTATATACAATTACAGGAAGTTATGCAGATTCTTCGGATGCATTGATTTTTATCAATGGTGTTTCTCAAATACCTACAACAAATTATACACTAACATCATCTACATTAACATTAAATGGATTGCCATTATCAGGAAGTAAAATTGAAATAAGAAGATTTCAAACTGATTTTAATATTACATATGTTACCAGTTCGATGGGTGTAGAATATTTCGCAGGTAATAATTCTACAACTCAATTTACTCTTACAAATGGTCAACCTGTACTTCACAATTATGATGTTTTGGTTTCAATTGATGGATTAATACAAAAACCAACAACAGATTATAGTATAACAGGTTCATTACTTAATTTTACAGTACCCCCTCCAAATAATACAGATGTAGAAGTTAGATATTTAAATCCACAATCTTTTACATTTATTAGTGGAAGTGGTGGCGGTGGAGGTGGAACCGCAGCAGGATTTCCATTTAGTGGCAGTGCAATAATTACCGGCAGTCTTCTAGTAACAAATTATATAAGTGGATCGTTTACTGGTTCTTTGCTTGGCACATCTTCATATTCAAATAATTCCATATCGTCAAGTTATACATTAACTGCATCAAATTCATTTAATAGTATATCATCCAGTTATGCATTGACTTCTTCCTATTCATTTAATAGTTTATCGTCAAGCAATTCAATATATGCAATCACGGCTTCTTATGCATTATTAACATCAGGAAGTGGTGGTACTGGCGCAGGATTTCCATTTAGTGGCAGTGCAGCAATTACAGGTTCATTGACTGTAACAAATACGGTTAAAATCAACGATACTACAATAAGTGCAAGTAACGGTGATTTATATCTAAATGGAACATTGTTAAGAACCATACGATATGCTTATTTTTCATCAAGTATCAGCAGTTCAATTGAAACTGGTATATTAAATGTAAGAAACGATTTATTACAAGGCAAATCATTGTTAAATGGAAATATTTATGTCAGCAATCTTTCAACATCGTCAAATGCTACATTAAATATATATAATACAACTACATCCACATTATTTCAAACCGAAACAATATCACCGACTCAAAATTTGATATTGAATCTTACTGATTTTGTTCCATTAAAAATATCAGGAAGTGGTTATTTTACATTCCAAATAACATCAAGCGTAACATAAAATATAATAAAAATAAAGATAGTAAATCAATATTTATAACCATATGAGTTTAATTAACCGTCAAAATCAAAATATAACTGTAGCAACTATCATTGAAACTCCGAGTAGTATTTGGATTCAGGGTCAAGAACACGATGCGTCAACATTAACTCCTTTATTTGGTAAACAATTTTTACCACTTTGTTCTAATACCAATACAAACGGTGCAATTTATACAAAATATAGCGGAACATTAGGCAGTTGTGTTAATAATGGTAGTCACACGGATAGAACTTATGATTATCTTGCGTTTAATTTGGAAGATTTTAATAGAGGAATGAAAGATGTTACAGGTTATACATGGAATGACGGATTTAATTATTATACAATGGAATATGGTGGTTATAGAATGTGGAAATTTAATCCGTCAAATCAAAATTTAACATATGCATTGGTAAATAGACCAAATGCAACTACTGCATATGCACCTTATGGTGATTGTAGTAATTACTATTATTTTAGTACACATGAAAATTTTGTATTGGATGAAGACAGTACCAATGTATATTTAATGGGATGTACACATAGAATTTCTAGTTATCATACTCCATATAATTGTGGAGATTCTAGCGGTAATAACGCATATAGAAGAATAACTAAACAATTTCCTTATTTTACTAAAAGTACATTAACTGCAACAAATGATACTACTGCGCCATTAGCAAATAGTGCAAATTGTTATCATTCTTATATAGGAAGAAGTAGTACTAGAATATTTGTATTTAGAAGTAAGGACGATCAAAATTCTACAGATTTGTTGATGTATAATAAATTAACAAATACTGTTACTACAGTACAATCATTGACTCATTCTGGTTCGCATACACCAATACCATCGGAAGCAGTTCAAATTGATTCAAGCGGAAGTTATGTATTTTATCATACACAAGTAGTACCAAATGGTGTTCCATCTGGGTCTGCAAGCCCAAAACATCAAATACAAAGAATAATATTTAATAAAGATGGCAGTCAAGCATCTGGTTCATCCGGTCCAAGTGTCAGTGCGTATAATACAAACTGTTCTGTAGATTATACATTGAGTGGTAGTAGTACTCCAAATGATTTATGGCCAAACAGTTGGACTACAAGTACACAAAGATATTTTTCAAGAAGAACCAAATTGTTTTTAATTCAACCTGTAAGTGGTTCTTCAATGTATTTGATTGCATTTAATATTACTCCATACACTAACGATGATAGTAATAAAAGTTACTATAATGCTCATGTTTTTGATACACATCCAACAGCGAGTGCTAATTTAATATATAGATCATCAAAATCAATTTATAATGATTTAGGTGGAGAAATAAGAGGGGTAATTGCTATGGATAGTAATACTAATAGATTTTTAGTAATTACTACTAATAATATGGCAATATATACATTTGATACTGCAAGTTTATCATTAACATTAGCGCAAACAATTCCTGGTGAATATAGACATTATGGTGTAGATACATATGGTAGATTGTGGGCTACAACTTATGCAAATGATTTATTCTCATTTGCATTAGACAGTCCAGTAAGAATCAACATTACAAGTCCAACATCATCATATTCTTATACTGGTACAAGTATATCATCCAGTGTGAATGTAGAAGCAAGAAATTATTTGGGAAGTCGTGTTGCAGTCCCAACAAGATTAACAATTGAGGGAACTTCTGCTACATTTACATCAAATGGATTGAGTTATATTGATGTTACGACTACAACCAGTTCTCTTGTAAATGTACCAATTACTATAACAAATGGTGGATTTACAAGAATAGTTGCAAGTTCTAATTTCTAATGAATGGCTACTCCGATTCCAAATTATTATGCGGATACATCTATTAATGGAGAAATTATAGGTGAGCAGGAAATTCGTTTATTTCCATTAGTAAATTCTGTAATTAGTTCTGACCCATTAATATTGACTGTAAATAAAGTTCCTACTGCTATAAGTAATAGTTATTTATTAACTTATGAAAATGGCGAGTTGGGAGGAACTTTTAATAAAGATAATGTAAAAAGAAACGAAATCTATGATTTAAACAATCATAATAGATATCGTTATTTAGTACAAGATAGTTCAGGAAGCAATTATCCTACAGGATCATCAACTGAATCTACACCAACTTCCTCTTTATCTCCAACAGATTATAGTGGATTACAATTATGGTTGGATGCAAATGATACAACTACCGTAACTACTTCATCAGGAACAAATACAGTTACTGCATGGTCAAATAAAAGTAGTGTGTCAAAAACAATTACTTTAGGCGGATCACCCAAATTAATTACAGGTTCATTAAATAGTAAAAGTGGTGTACGATTTACGACATCAGATTATTTAAGAGAAACTACCAACTATTCTGCTCCAGTAACAGTAATGTATGTTGGTAAATTAACAGGTGGAGCTAATTCTAGATTTATTACAGCAATAAGTAATAACTGGTTGTTGGGTGCTCATGGTGGGACTATTAATGATGGTTATTTTGAAGGATGGGTATATGATTCAGGAACAGGAGCAGATACAACACCTAGATTATGGTCAGCAACAATTGGTGGAAGCGGTATTAATTCCACAGTTTATTCAGGTACATCATCATTGGCATCAAATCAAAACGGTGTTACCGGCCCAAACGGAATTTCAATAAATCAATCTCCTTATGGTGAATATTCAAATTGTGAATTGTATGAATTATTAATTTATAATAAAGTAATTTCTAGTACTGAAAGAGATAATTTATTTACATATTTTTATAATAAATGGGGCGTTGCTGCTGCAGTTGGACCTGGTTATATAGGTTATACTGTTGGCATCAGTGGTTCTTCGTATTTAAATAGTAATTTTATTAATATCAGATTTATTAGTGGATCATTATCAGGATCAAATTTGAGTTACTTAACATTTAATATTAGTGCATCCGTTACTTCTTCTTTTTTAACATCATCACAAGATATATTAGTAACAAATATTACAAAAAGTGCAGATAATGGATATTTAAACAATCTTGTTAGTGGATCAAATTCGATTAAAGGAACGGATGGTATAGTTAATAAAACGATATATACAGGTGATTTATATTTTTCTGATACTATTATTAATACAGAAGGATTGATTAAACGAACTATTTTAAGAGGATCTGATACAACAATTACAACCAATACCTCTGAATTTTTACCAACGGTAAATAAAACATATACATATGAAGTAGATTATAATTATATGTTCAATCAAGAAATTGACAGTGTTTTAACTATAGATACTGCGTATGATTTACCGTTAGGATTTTATATTTCAACAAATGGAAGGAATATAGTTGGATATGTTAATTTTACAGATACAAAAACAGTGGTAGTGAAATTATCAGACGGAACCATTTATAATATAATTATAAAACCAATATTCTTCAAGAAAAAGTATATTTATTAATATGACAAATTTAATACCTTATTTTAAGAGATATCAAAATAACACGGGATTTAATGTTTTCAATGAATCAGGATCAATGACAATACAACAACCATATAATCCTGGTACAGGGGATGTATTTCATTCACAAGAAGAAATATATCAATATGTTACTTCAAGTATAATGACAATGCCTGGATATAATCCAATAGATGACTTAACTGATGTATAATGAGAAAATTATCTACAGATTTAATAAAGTCTGGTAGTTTTACTGGAAGCTTTAGTGGTAGTGTAATAGGAACTATTACATCTGCTAGTTTTGCATCTACTGCGAGTTATCTTCTCAATTCGTTTTCTTTAAACACTGGTTCAAGTTATCCTATTACAAGTAGTTGGAGTAACAAGAGTATTACTAGCAGTTATTCTATTACATCTAGTAATTTAAGTCCTGTTGCACAAGATTTAATACCCTTTACAAGTTCAACATATAGTTTAGGGTCACCAACCAATAAGTGGAAAGATTTGTATGTAAGCACAGGTAGTATTTATATCGGTGATACAGTGTTAAGTACATCCGGGTCAACATTGTATACTAATACAAGTCCAGTAGTAACATTAAATACTGCATCAGGCCAAATTGAAATTTCTGGTATATCCGCATCATTGAGTGCAAGTTATGCAACAAATGCCGGTTTGTTAAACAATACATCATCGACTATATTTGCAACTACAGGCAGCAACAATTTTAACGGCAATCAAACTGTTCAGGGAAATATTACAATAGTTGGTAGCTTAACTGCGCAACAATATGTTGTAAGTTCATCCGTAAGTTACTTTACTTCTTCGAATTTCGATGGTAGTACCAAGTTCGGTGATACTGATTCGGATACACATCAATTTACAGGATCGTTAAGATCTCCTAACATTACCGGTAGTTTATTAGGCACTTCGTCTTTTAGTAACAATTCTACCAGTGCTAGTTATAGTTCTACTGCATCTGTTGCTTTAAATGCGTTAACATCGAGCTATATAAATGTTGCGACAAATGCAGTTAGTAGTAGTTATGCTAGTACCGCTAGTATTTCGGTGAGTTCTTCATTTGCTACTACTTCCAGTTACAATTTAAACAGTATTAGTAGCAGTTATAGTTTGACCGCTTCGTTTGCTGCAAATGCTGGTTCTTCATTGTCTACTGGATCAACATATCCAATTACTGCAAGTTGGAGTAATAATAGTATCAGTAGTAGTTACGCAACATTTGCAGTCTCTTCTACAAGTGCAACTTCCGCAAATACTGCTACCAGTGCAAGTTATGCGACCAATGCCGGTAGTTCGACATCTGCTACTAGTGCTAATACAGCAAATAGTGCAACAAGTGCGTCGTATTCATTAAGTTCAAGTTATTCTGTAAATTCTACAACTGCAATAAGCTCATCATTTGCATCAACTGCAAGTTATAATTTAAATTCAATTAGTTCAAGTTTTTCTACTAATGCATCCACTGCAAGTTATGTTGCAAATAGTGTTAGTAGTTCATATGCATTAACTGCTTCATATGCATTAAATGCGGGAAGTAGTGGCGGTTCGTCATCAACATCCAGTTTAATTGGACAAACATTTGTACCAACTGCTTCTGTAAGTCAATTATCATTAACACAAAGTGTAAGTAACAACGATCAAATTTTAGTAATATTAGACGGTCTGGTTCAATCCAGAACAGGAAGTTATACTGTTTCAGGTTCAACTTTAACTTTAACAGAAAATGCAGATTCTGGTTCAAATATTGATGTAAGATTTTTAGGCGGTTCAACAAGTGGAGGATCGTCTATCAGTAGTAGTTATGCGTTAACTTCTAGTTTTTCTTCGACAAGTGCTCCTAGAACTGCAATTTATAGATATGGAACTACGAGTGTTGTAAATCCTGGTTCATATGCATATACAATTATAAAATACGATACTACAGTAACAGATTCAACCGGTTGGTATGATAATACATCTGGTAAATTTACACCAACTGTAGCTGGATGGTATCAAGTATCTGCTGGGGCAAGAGTTTATAGTAGTGGTGGAGAAGCTTATTTATCTTTATATAAAAATGGAACCGAAATTGCTAATAATGGTGGCGTTGGATTTGTCAATGGATTTATATCAATATTGGTATATTTTAATGGAAGTACTGATTATATACAATATTATTCTCGTACTCAAAGTGCAATTACAAATGCTCAAAATTCAGGATCAACACCGTTTACTATGGTTTATATGACATCATAATATATATAATAATATGCCATTTACAAGAGTACGACAATCATTAATTCAACCATATGGATCTATAACAGGTTCCTTGTTAGGAACTGCTAGTTATGCTGTTACATCATCATATGCAATGAATGGTGGCAGTGGTGGTGGAAGTACACCTGTTGTAAGTGTAGCCAGTTTAAATAACCAAACCATTCTTTATAATTTTAGCAGCAGTCAAGAAGCTACAATTACAGGTTTGACGCTCACAAATAATAACTGGGGAATAAATGTTGTAGAAGAATGGAACAGTGGTTCCGGTGATATTTACTATCCAAGTTGTAGTTTATTATTACATTTTAGTGGATCAAATAACAGCACAACATTTACCGATAGCAGTCCTAACAATGTTACAGTTTCTGCAAATGGTAATGTAAAAATTACATCATCAATTAGTAAATTTGGAAGTGGCAGTGGATTTTTTGACGGTACCGGAGATTATTTGTCGTTTGTTTCAGGTGCAACAGTATTTGGCAGTTCCGATTTTACAATAGAATTTTGGGCAAATTTTTCAGATGTTGGTGTATTTAGACCATTAATATCAAGAAGATCGGACTGTGCATCATATACGACCTTAGCAATTGAAATAGACAGACAAGCAGACAATACTGTTAATGCAACTGTATGCGTAGGTTCTACGCCAACATCAATTACATCTATATCAACAACTGCATTAAATACTTGGTATCACATAGCTACATCCAGAAATGGTAATATTTTATATTTATTTATAAATGGAAATTTAGAATCTAGTGGAAGTGTAGTTGGTACAATAAATAATCCTGGAGATACAAGTTATATTGGCATCCGACCAAGTTGTAATGCATCAGTAACAATGTTTGGATATTTTGATGAATTTAGAATTACAAAAGGCATAGGAAGATATACTTCAAGTTTTGCAACACAATCTTTACAATTCCCAGATACATTACCGCAATATGAAACAAAATATATTGGTTTAATTGGCGGATTAAATGATACTGGTTCAGATTATGGTGTTCAAAAATTGGATGATACTTCTTTAAAGATAAGAAAGATGTCTGTCAGTGGTACACCTATTAGTGGTTCGCCTTTTCTAAGTTCATCGGTAGATAGAGTGTATGTAAATGTATTGAACTATACAAATGTAAGTGTAGGTTCACCATTATTGGGACAGACATTTACTGCAGTAGGAAGTACATCCAGTTACGCATTATCAAGAAGTGTTGTAAATCCATATGAAATTGTTGTCGCAGTTGATGGTGCAGTACAATCATTTAATAATGCTTATTCTGTAACTAGTTCCACCATCAATTTTACAGAAAATATTCCGTCAGGATCTTTGGTAGATATCAGATTCTTAACTACACCAAATGTTAATAGTGCGAGTTTTGCGGTAACATCCAGTTTTGCACAAACTTTAAAAACTACAAATTGGACAGGTAGTAGTTTCGTAACAAATGATACCACCCAATCAATTGCTGCTTTTGATAATAGTGGTTTACCTATGTTGGTTAAACCTACATCAGACAATGTATATTTAGTTGTACAAAATGGTATAATGAAATGGATTCCAATTGCATCTGTCGCTGTTTCTATTTTAAACAGTACTTTTAGTGAAGACGAATATGTTATTGATGGATTATATCAAACTGCAATTACATCCGTAGCATTTGTATCATCTTTTACATCGGGTTCAATATAATTATTAATATAAATAAATCTTTATGAGTTTACCAGCATTAGAATGGAGAAAATTACCGATTGTTACAACCGCAGTAACAAGTTCAATATCCGATTTCTTAAACATTGTATATAACATGTTGACGGGATCAACTTATTTTGATGGTTCTGCTAGAACGATTGGATCAGGCAGTGCTTGGTCAGGTAGCAAAGCATTTGTTACAGGTTCAAATACAGAAGCAATTCTATGTTATCCCCCATTGAGAACCGCATTAAGTCAATCTGTATTAATTGTTGGTAAAAATACAATAGGAGCAACAAGTGGCGGAACGCCAACAATGGCAACTAATGAAACTTCATTTGCAACAGATATGCTTGGTATGGGACTATCTAAAAATTCCGGAACATTTACTAACTGGACCAGTTCTTTACCTATGGGTCCAAGTTCTTCTTTTTCTGGATATATAAAACCCATAATTAACATTTCAACAATTTCAACTTTAAAAATTACAATTTACGAATCTAAAGAAGCAATTATATTAAATGTTGGAAACGGTAATACCAATCCTACAACTAATTATGTTGGTATGTGCGGATCTATAATGGACCCACAACAAACAGTTACATCAACAGAAGCAGAATCTGATAATAGAATATATGGGTTATTAAGATCTGATTATACTGGTGGTGTAAATACTACCTTCTATGGGACTGCCGGCAACTTTATTGATAATAATGGTGGCACAGCAACATCTAAAGCTTCATATTTTGTTCCTCAACAGTCGTCTTTAAAAACGATGCAATGTATTAAACCAAATGTTTATTCTCAACTTAGTACTTTAACTTCTATATCTGGAAAATTAGTTAAATTGCCGTTATATATGACAAATGATGCCACTCCATATTCATTTGTAGGTACTTTACGAGATGTTTATATGATACGAAATAGTAATAATAATTTAATTTTTAGAGACGGTTCATCAAACATAGTAGGATTTACAATTTCAGCAAGTGAAACTTCTGCAAATAATGTAATATTATTAAGTTATACATAAAAATTTATGGAATTGATTAATCAACAAATAAATGGTGGGATAGAAGAATTTGGGGAAAGAATTAAGAAAATTGTAATACCATATTATTGGTTTTCATATTCTTTTGCACGATTACCCGACATAAAATTTGAAGGGCATGATATGGAAAGAATTGAATTTTATGATGAAAACGATGAATGTTTAAGAATCAATGTTACTGTAAAAATAAATTAAAACTACAAAAATTATGAGTGAAACAAATGTAACAATATATGAGGACAGAGAATTTATGATATTCAATGTAAGTGAATTGAATCTTGTAGATTTTACTAAAGTACACGAAACTTCAGCAGAAACTGTAAGAAAAAGTGTTGACGGCACCAAAACATTTTGTAAATGGGATGGTCCAACACCTGATTTCTTCAACAGTATGACAACAAAAGAAGGACCATATACTTATACAGAAATATTAACTATATTAGCCACACCAGAATGGACAGACCCTAATCCACCATTTTGATATATTTATATAAAATATGCCACTAACTAGAATTACTTCCCCATTAATTAGTATACCATCCAATTATCCACTAACAGGATCATTAAATGGTACAGCTAGTTATGCAACAACCGCATCATTTGCAATGAATGGTGGTTCTGGTGGAAGCGGTGGTACAGTTCAAACAGGCAGCATTGCAAATCAAACCATATTATATAATGTTACAACTTCGCAGGATAATATTATATCGGGTTTAAATTTATCCAGTAATAAATGGGATGTCAGTGTTATAGAAGAATGGAATAGTGGTTCTGGTGATATTTACTATCCAAGTAGTAGCGTATTACTACATTTTAGTGGAAGCAATAATAGTACTACAATTAGCGATAGTGGTCCAAACAATGTAAGTATTACTGTTTCTGGAGGTGCAAAAATAACATCATCATTTAGTAAATTTGGAGGTACTAGTTTATTTTTAGGAGGAACAAATGGAAATTATTTAACAATTCCGGTCGTAAGTGGTGGACCATTGGATGTAAACAATCAAAATTTTACAGTTGAATGTTATATTTATATTACTGACACTACTACTGGAACGATTGCGAGTCGTTATAATAGTAACGCAGGATCGGGGAATTATAATTGGGATTTGTCGCTTACATCCACTGGAAAATTACAAGCTGCAATAACTCAATTTAATAATAATAACAGTTCTAATACAATTACAGGATTAACAACACTAACAACAAATATATGGCATCATATTGCATATGTAAAGAGTTCTTCATTACAAACTTTATTTTTAAATGGAAATATAGATGTATCCGGTTCAATTACGATTGCAACATCAGATAGTGGACAAGCTATACGAATTGGTGCATCTGTAAATTTAAATGGATCTACTAATGCTCCTATAGCTGGTTATATTGATGAATTTAGAATTACTAAAAATGTAGTTAGATATACAGGTAGTTTTACCACTTCAAGTTTGGAATTTCCAAATCAACTTCCTCAATATGAAACAAAATATGTTGGGTTGGTTGGTGGATTAAATGATACAGGTTCAGATTATGGTGTTCAAAAACTTAGTGACAGTTCACTAAAAATTAGAAAAATGTCTGTAAGTGGTACACCTGTCAGTGGTTCTCCATTTCTTAGTGCTTCTGTAGACAGAGTGTATGTAAATGTATTAGATTACACAAATGTAATGGTAACATCCAGTAACGCATTAACATCTAGTTATGCAATTACTTCATCTTATTTGACAGATGGAAGTCAAATATTAACATCCGACAGAACTGTTGCATTTAGTAGTTCATTTACTACTGCTCAAATGCAAGCATTGATTGATGCACAACCAAAAAATTTAGGTGGTAAAACATTAACATTTCAATTTGCAGATGGGAATTATAATTTATCTACAGGTTTACAATTTAACTTTTTTTCCAATGGCGTACTTTTGATATATGGAAATTCTTCAAATAATACAGTAGCTGCCGCTAAAAATGTAACATTAAGTGGATCGTCCCCAATTTATCTTGGACAAAACAATACTACTACTGAAGTAAATTATTTAAGATTGGCGATTAATACAAGTACTTACGCATCGGCGCTTGGGGTGGAAAATACTAACACATTAGTTAATTACTGTTCATTTACAAATTATCCTACATCAGTTGTTGTCGGATCTGGGAACGGTATCGGTGTTCAAGCTAGATCTGCAGTTTGGGTGAGAAACTCATATTTTACTTCTTTAGATAGATATATGGTTTCGTTATATAATGGAATTATTACAGCCGATACAAATTCACAAGGAACAAATTCAAACATAGCATATTTAGCATATGGAGGAATTATACAAGTTCAAAACACTGGATTAACAGGAACTACAACATATTCAACTAGTGTAGGTGGATTAATAGTAAGACCTAGCGGAACAACAGTAGGAACATAATTTTATGATAGTATTATATAATGATATTACAGGTGATATTACACTTAAAGTGGTAGAAGGAACAGGTGATGCGGAACCTGGACCAGGACATTCTCGTATCATATTAAATGATTGTGTGGGAAACGAAACTAATGTGAATCAAATACCTAGTTTTGCATTGAGATTGTGTCAAGAAAACAGGAAAAAAGAATATCCATCTATTAGTGAACAAATGGATTATATCTATCATAACGGAATTGATGCGTGGAAAACTAATATAATTGACCCAATAAAACAAAAGTATCCAAAACCAAATTAAAAATGTTTGGCCGGATATATTAAATTCATGATATTTAATATAGATGGCACTCAATCAATTAAAATATGACCAATTAGAAACTGGGTCAATTTACCCAATTACCGCTTCATATGCACTTAGTTCAAGCGCAGGAAGCGGGGGAGGTACATCTTTAATTACCGGCAGTACATACCCAATCACAAGTAGTTGGTCAAATAATTCAATTTCAAGCAGTTACAGTTTAAATTCAAATACTTCCAGTTATAGTAATACATCAACTAGTGCAAGTTATTCAAGAAATTCATCCACTGCTAGTTATTTAGATCCAATATCACAAAGTTTAATACCATCTACCGGATCTACATATAGTTTAGGTTCACCAACCAATAAATGGAAGGATCTGTATGTTAGTACAGGCAGTATTTACATCGGAGAAACAGTGTTAAGTACATCTGGGTCAACACTATTTGCAAATACAAGTCCAGTAGTAACATTAAATACTTCGTCAGGTCAAATTGAAATTATAGGTATTACTGCTAGTTTAAGTGCGAGTTATGCAACAAATGCTGGTTTATTGAATAATACATCATCGACCGTATTTGCAACTACAGGCAGTAATAATTTTAATGGAAATCAAACAGTTCAAGGAAATATTACTGTAGTTGGTAGTTTGATTGCGCAACAATATGTTGTAAGTTCATCGGTAAGTTATTTTACTTCTTCAAATTTTGACGGAAGCACTAAATTTGGTGACTCCAATTCAGATACACATCAATTTACAGGATCACTTCGTTCACCTAATATTACAGGCAGTTTGTTGGGAACATCGTCTTTTAGTAACAATTCCACTAGTGCTAGTTATAGTTCCACCGCATCTGTTGCTTTAAATGCGTTAACATCAAGTTATATAAACATAGCAACTAACGCTGTTAGCAGTAGTTATGCTGGTACCGCTAGTGTTTCAATAAGTTCTTCATTTTCCACTACTTCTAGTTATAATTTAAATAGTATTAGCAGTAGTTATAGTTTGACCGCATCGTTTGCTGCAAATGCAGGATCGTCACTTACAACCGGATCAACATATCCAATTACATCTAGTTGGTCAAATAATGCAATATCCAGTAGTTATGCAAATGTTGCATCAACTGCTACTAGTGCTACATCTGCAACCAGTGCCAATACCGCAAACAGTGCAACAAGTGCATCTTATGCTTTAACCGCATCATTCGCATTGAATGCTTCTGGTGGTGGAGGTGGTAGTGGAACTGTAACTGGTTCCGTAAACTATATTGCAAAATTTACATCGGGAAGTTCGGTTGGTAACAGTGTTATTTATGAAAGTGGAAGCAACATTGGTATTGGTACAACAACTCCAAACAGTAAATTAAACATCAATAGTAGCGGTTCACTTATATCCGGTTCTGTTGTATTTAGTGTAGAAGGCACACAAGGATCTTTGTTTAGTGTAGATGATAATCTTAGTGGTTCTTTGATGAGTGTAAATGATGTCAGTGGTTTACCAATATTAGAAGTATTTAGTGATGATAGACTTGTAGTTGGAACATATAATTCAAACGCATTGGTTGTTACAGGCAGTAGAGTTGGTATTGGTACAAATGTCCCAATTGCTAAATTACAAGTAAGTGGTAATATTAGTGGTAGCAGTTTTACATCCAGTGTAAGTAACGGTGTTGGATTTTTAGGTACATCATCATTTTCTGTTACATCTTCATATGCATTAAGTGCTTTAACCGCATCATTTGCATTGAATGCTTCTGGTGGTGGAGGTGGAAGCGGTACAGTTACTGGTTCAACCAATTATATATCTAAATTTACATCTGGTACTTCTGTAGGAAACAGTGTTATATATGAAACTGGTAGTAATATTGGTATTGGTACAACAATTCCAAACAGTAAATTAAATATTAATAGTAGCGGATCATTAGTTTCTGGATCGGTTGTATTTAGTGTAGAAGGTACACAGGGATCATTATTCAGTGTAGATGACAATTTGAGTGGGTCATTGATGAGTGTAAATGATGTTAGTGGTTTACCGATATTGGAAGTATTTAGTGATGATAGATTGGTGGTAGGTACATATAATTCAAATGCTTTAGTTGTTACTGGAAGCAGAGTTGGTATTGGTACAAATAATCCTATTGCTAAATTGCAAGTTAACGGAAATATTAGTGGTAGCAGTTTTACCGGCAGTGTTTTTGGTACATCTAGTTGGGCTACTAATGCATTGACTGCTTCATTTGCATCAAATGCAGGTTCGTCATTGACTACTGGTAGTACATATCCCATAACAAGTAGTTGGGCTAATAATTCTATTAGTAGTAGTTTTTCAACAACTTCTGCAACTGCTACTAGTGCAACTTCCGCAACAAGTGCAAGTTATGCGACCAATGCCGGTAGTGCGACATCTTCTACAAGTGCGTCATATTCATTAAGTTCAAGTTATTCTATAAATTCTACTAATGCTTTAACTTCTTCATATTTAACCACCGCAAATAGTTATCAAATTTTAAATTTGACAGCAAGTAATATCAGTTCAAGTAATAGTTTATCATCAAGCAATGTATGGTTTTCAGACACTATGACTTATAGTGAAACGATGTCAACAGGTTCACTTACTTCACCTGATATTAATTTTACAAGTACTGCTACTACTGGTTCGGATGTAATGATGAGAATTAATACTACTGCTTTAACTGGTAGTGCAATTGCATTACAGATTAATGCTTCAGGATCACAAACATCATATGCAATTAGTGCAAGTAATGGTACTATTATTGGTACAATATTTAGTGGAAGTACATTTAATGGCAATTTTACAGGCAGCATTTTTGGTACATCAAGTTGGAGCAACAATGCAATAACCGCATCATATGCATTGAATGCTTCCGGTGGAGGCGGGGGTATAAGTTATATTACTGGTTCGCCTGTAATTGGACAATATATTGTTGTAAGTGGAAGTGGTACTACACAATATACATTAACACAAAGTGTAAGCAATCCCGCACATCTTTTGGTATCAGTTAATGGTGTTGTTCAAAATTATAGTTCAAGTTATACAGTAACAGGATCAACACTTAATTTTTATCAACCATATAGTGACGGCGATGAAATCGATGTAAGATTCTTGAACGGTAACACTACACTACAAACAGGTAGTATTGCAAATCAAACCATTCTTTATAATTTCAGTAGCAGTCAAGAGTCAACATTGACCGGATTAAATTTGACAGGAAATAAATGGGGAATAACAATAGTTGAAGAATGGAACAGTGGTTCCGGCGACATTTATTATCCGAGTTGCAGTTTGTTAATGCATTTTAGTGGCAGTAATGGCAGTACTACATTTATAGATAATAGTCCATCTGTAAAATCCATAAACGGTGTCGGAAATGCACAGATAAGTACTACGCAAAGTAAATTTGGTGGAAGCAGTGGTTATTTTGATGGATCATCGTATCTTATACAAACTACGAATATAACTGATTATATATTTGGCACCGGAGATTTTACTATAGAATTCTGGCTTTACTTTAATAGTACTGCTAGTGAACAGGGAATTTTGGGTTTTAGACCTCAAACTACAAATGGTGATTATCCGGTTTTTTATTACTTAAGTGGAACATTAAGATATAATAGTTCAGGAGTAGACAGAATTTCATTTTCCGTATCGTCTAATATATGGTATCATATTGCATTATCTAGACAAGGAACATCTACAAAATTATTTTCAAATGGAGTTCAACAAGGTTCTACTTTTTCAGATTCTACAAATTATACGGCTTCTAGGTTTATATTAGGATCTAACGATTATAATACAAGTACTAATTATTTTTATGGTTATATAGATGAACTTCGTATAACTAAAGGTATTGCTAGATACACTGCTAGTTTTGTTACACAGTCCGTAGAATTTCCAAATCAATTACCACAGTATGAAACAAAATACATTGGTTTAGTAGGTGGGTTAAATGATACAGGATCGGATTATGGTGTTCAAAAATTAAGTGACAATTCTTTAAAGATAAGAAAGATGTCTGTATCAGGTACACCTGTAAGTGGGTCACCTGTCCTAAGTTCCAGTGTAGATAGAGTGTATGTAAATGTATTGAATTATGATAATGTTTCAATATCTGGAAGTATAAGTAATGCAGTTACAAGTAGTTATGCAGTAACTGCTAGTTATGCGGTAAATTCAGGAATTGATATTATCAGTCCATTTTTATTGGCGGGAATGTAAAGTTATGAGTTTAAAAACAACATCACAAAGAAAATTAACAGGTTCTAGATTTAATAGTACAAATTCTGTAGTTTCTATCACTTCAGGGTCAATTTTATATCTAGACGCAGGCAATCTTTCTAGTTATCCTGGTACTGGTACAACATGGACAGATTTAAGTGGTTATGGAAATAACGGTACATTAACAAATGGTCCTACTTTTAGTAGTGCAAATGGTGGTAGTATAGTATTTGATGGTACAAATGACAGAGTTAATTTTTCTATAAATTCTGCGTTTAATTTTGGAACAGGAGACTTTTCTGTATTTTCTTGGATAAATACTACAAAAGTTTCAAATTATACTACTATATTTGCTTTGGATGATGCTTCAACAGGAAATGGTATAATTCTTTTTACAACAATCACATCAGGAGTTTTTAGAACATGGGTTGCCGGCGCAGTTCAGAATACATCTACATCTATTGCGGATGGAACATGGAAATATGTAGGTATTACAAGAAGTTCTGGAACAGTGTATCAATATATTAACGGTACTTCGGTTGGAAACTTTAGTGCTGCTGGTTCTGTTTTATCAAATCAATATCCAACTATTGGTATTTATTACAATGGTTCTGATTATATCTATCAAGGAAATATAGCAGGTGCTCAAGTTTATAATAGATCATTAAGTGCAAGTGAAGTATTACAAAATTATAATGCTGTAAAATCAAGATATGGATTATAAAATAATATCATATATTTATAGAATATGCCTACACTAGGAAAAACAAAAGTATCACCCAGTTTAATTTCAACAGGTTCAACCTTTCAAGGTACATCCAGTTATGCAATAACCGCATCATACGCAATGAACGGTGGTTCAGGTGGAAGCGGTGGTGCAGTTCAAACAGGCAGCATTGCAAATCAAATAGTTTTATACAATGTTACAACTTCACAAGATAATATTATATCGGGTTTAAATCTTTCAAGCAATAAATGGGGAGTTACTGTTATAGAAGAATGGAATAGTAGTTCTATTCCTGGTGATGTATATTATAATAGTTGTAGTTTATTGATGCATTTTAGTGGCTCTGATGGCAGTACTACATTTGTAGATAACAGTTCTTCACCAAAATCTTTTACTAGATACGGAAATGCTCAAATAAGTACAGTTCAAAGTAAATTTGGAGGAAGCAGTTTATATCTTGATGGTACTGGTGATTATATAACAACAACATACACGACTACAGCATTTGATTGGTGGACAACAGATTATACAATTGAATGTTTTATATATCCAAATAATAGTTCTTCGTTGTCTTATAGTAATGTTCCTGTTTTGATTGGCAATCTAGACCCATCGAGTGGCATAAATTATTGGTCATTTGGACCACTAAATAGTAAACAGTTGTCTTTTTATTATTATAATGGTGTTAGTTTATATCTTTCTTCCACAGAAACTATAAATGTTGGTCAGTGGAATCATATTGCAATGACCAAAAATTCTACTGGTATTAGACTTTTTATAAATGGTACAATGTCCGTTTCATCTGCATCAGTATCAGGTACACCACAATCCAGTAATTCTTATCCATTAGTCATAGGACAAAGTAATAATGTATGTATAAACGGTTATATTGATGAATTAAGAATAACAAAAGGTGTAGCTAGATATACAAGTAGTTTCACAGTACCAGAATCTGTATTTCCAGATACACAAGGAACGATACCCCAATATGAAACAAAATATATTGGATTAGTAGGCGGATTAAATGATAGTAATGTTGATTATGGTGTTGAAAAGTTATCGAATTCTTCATTAAAAATAAGAAAGATGACTGCTAGTGGTCAGCCATTAAGTGGTTCAGGACAATTAAGCGCATCTGTAGACAGAGTGTATGTAAATATTCTTGATTATACGAATGTAATGGTGACTAGTAGTTATGCATTAACAGCTAGTTATGTATTGGGTGGAATTCAAACTGGTAGCATAAGCAATCAAACAATATTATATAATGTAACTACCAGTCAAGAAAATACAATCACAGGCTTAGACTTATCAGGAAATAAATGGGATGTCAGTGTCATAGAAGAATGGAACACTATTTCTGGTGATTTATACTATAATAGTTGTAGTTTATTAATGCATTTTAGTGGCAGTAACGGTAGTACAACTTTTATTGACAATAGTCCAAATAACCTTACAGTTACATCGAATAATGGTTCGGCTATAAGTACTGTGCAAAGTAAATTTGGTGGCGCTAGTGCTTATTTTGACGGTACAAATGATTATCTTTCAACGCCAAATACTGTATCTAATTTCGGCACCGACGATTTTACTATTGAATGTTGGTTCTATAGAGTATCAACGAATTCAATTTTAATTTCAAATGCTACAGGTGCAGATAACAATTATTTTGCTATTAATGCAGATGCATCAAATGCTGTAATTCAGATAAGAGATAATTCTAGCCAGGCATTTGCCTATGGTCCAGCGACTACATTAAATGTATGGAATCATATAGCAGTAACAAGAAATGCCGGAACAGTTAGAGTATTTGTTAATGGTGTTAGTGGTACACCGGTATCTATTACAAAATCCATAACCACAAGATCAACAATTATTGGGGGATTTTTATATACTGGATTTGAAGGTTATTTTTATGGTTATATAGATGAACTTCGTATAACCAAAGGTATAGCTAGATATACATCAAGTTTTGCAACACAGTCTATAGAATTTTCAAATCAAGTACCACAATATGAAACAAAATACATTGGTTTGGTTGGCGGATTGAATGATACTAATGTTGATTATGGTGTTGAAAAACTTAGTGACAGTTCACTAAAAATTAGAAAAATGTCTGTAAGTGGTACACCTATTAGTGGGTCGCCTTTTCTTAGTGCATCAGTAGACAGAGTGTATGTCAATGTATTAAATTATAAAAATGTACAAACTACAGTAGAATCTGCCAGTTATGCTGTGACATCAAGTTATTTAATAAATGCTCCTACAGCAGAATCATTTCATCCATTTTTGTTGGGGTAAATCAAAATTTAAAAATATATATAGAATATGGCAACATCATATAAAATTTTAGGACAATCAAATCCTGCTTTAACATCCAGTACCGATTTATATACAGTACCTGCTGCAACATCCGCAGTATGTTCAACACTAAATATAGCCAATTTAGCCGCAACAAATGGTACATTCAGAATCGCAGTGTTATCATCAGGTTCATCACTTCAAGCCAAAAGTTATTTGGCTTATGATACTGTTGTACCTGCAAACGATAGTATAGCATTAACAATCGGTATGACTCTTGGACAATATGATAAAGTTCAAGTTTACGCATCATCCACTAGCCAATCATTTAACCTATTCGGCACAGAAATAAGTTAATATGAATATTAAAACCCTTAGTACTTCCAGATACAACAATAGTAATGCGGTTAATCCTACTTTAATTGGTAGAAGTCAAGGCAATCCTGCTACTTCCGCTACACAGTTATCAAATTTAGGCGTTTCGACTAATGGTAATTATTTTATATTAATTAATTCAATAAGTACAGAATGTTATGTGAATTTTTCATTAAATGGCGGACCTTATATATTAATAATGACTACATCAGGCGCAGGTTCAACATATGGTTATGATTCGACTGTATGGACCGATACAACAGGAGGAATAAGCACGGCATTAAATCCAATTAGTGCTAGTAATCAAGTTCATACAGCTTTTTATAATACAACAACAACCAGAACCGCTTTGGTATTATATCAAAATACAAATTCATATTTACATTACTTAGACCATTCAAGTTATACTGCTAGAGCATTAGCAAATGGTATTCTAAGCGTTCCTACTGCAGTAACGCCAAACGGAACAACTATTACAGGAGGTAATTTAATTCCATCATCAAGTGCAGCTAGAGCTGGTGGATGGGGCGATGCTATTACAGGTGCAGGTTTTAGTGCTATAAATTGGGGTTCTACTTATTTTAGATATGGTTGGCAACATGGAACACCGGACCCATCAGGGTATGGTTATTGTAGATTTGGTTGGACGGCAGATCAAGATTCAAGTGATAGTAGAGATAGAATAATAGGTATTGGAATTAAAAATGGAGGAAGCGGACCAGTTGGAAGTGTATCATATAGTGCGGGATATACGGATTATGCATCTTCAACAAGTAATACATTAAGAGCTTGGTTATATATTGCTAATTAAATTTATGTTTTACGGACCAAAAATAATAACAAATGGTTTGGTATTGTATTTAGATGCTGCTAATAGAAATAGTTATCCTGGTTCAGGTACAACATGTACAGATTTAAGCGGTAATAACAATAATTTTACATTAGTTAACGGACCAACCTTTAGTTCTGGTAATATGGGTAACATAGTTTTTGACGGTACTGATGACTATTTATTAATAAATTCATTGGTTTGGAATTATAATGCGGATTTTACAATACAATTTTGGTTTAATACAAATTCGTTAGGTGGGGCCAATGGTTATGGTCTTTTTTTTAATGGAAATACTGGTTTAAATACAAACAGAGTACAAATAGCAGGAAATTCTGATGGTAGTATTTATTTAAATACTGTTGCTAGTACTGTAGGAGATAATTTTGTTAGTGCGGCTGGATTAGTTACTGTAGGAAATTGGTATAATTTTGCAGCAGTTCGTAACAGTGGGGTAATAACAATATATTTAAACGGAATATCAGTTGCATCTGGAAATGTAAATTATACCCCATCTCAACAAAGCAATTTATATGTTGGGTTCGTAAGAAGTAGTGGTGCGCTTTGGTATTTAAATGGAAGGATGTCAAATATTATTATCGGTAATATCGCATTAACCGCAACAGAAATACTTCGTAACTATAATGCTACAAAAAGTAGATTTGGTAGATAATTATAAAAGATATGTCAGGAAAAATTGGACCAGATATAAATGAAAATGGATTGGTGTTATCCTTAGATGCTGCGAATTATAAAAGTTATACTGGATCTGGTACTACTTGGAGAGATTTAAGTGGCAACAGTAATAACGGCACATTAACCAATGGTCCTACATTTAACGCAGCAAATATGGGCGCTATAGTATTTGATGGTACCGATGATAAAGTTACTATATCAATGAATTCATCTTTCATCTATGGAGTTTCACCATTTTCTTTAAATGCATGGATTTATGTTTTAGGCAATCAATCACAATTTAGTGTAGGTTTTATTTGGACACAAACGATTTCAGGACGAAATTATTTCACGATGGGATATCATAATAGTAATTATATGTTTTTTACATATGGGGATGGTGGTGGTACATCAGTATCCACAGATGTAGGCACTGTGTCTCAAAATACTTGGATAAATGTATGTTATAGTAGATTAGGAACCGGCAGCAATCAATTTTCAATATATATAAATGGTGTGCAAAAAGTATCCGGAACAGTATCCTATGATTTCAACGACAATTCGTATACACCAACTATAGGACAATATTCACACAATGGATTGCCTTTTTACGGAAAAATAGCAAACCTTTCTTTTTATAATTCTAGAGGTTTAACCGCATCAGAAGTATTACAAAACTATAATGCGGTTAAAAGTAGATTTGGGTTATAATTATAGTATATGTCATTATCCAGAGGACCAAAAATTGTATCAAACGGATTAGTATTATATTTGGATGCGGCTAATAATAAAAGCTATCCAAGAACAGGTACAACTTGGTATGATTTAAGTGGAGATGGAAAAAATCTTACATTGACAAATGGACCTACATTTAACACATCAAATATAGGAACACTTGTATTTGACGGCACAAATGATTATGCGATTTTGAATCCAGTAACTACTTTTAGTATATATTGTATTAGTATGTGGATTAAACCAACTACAATAATTAATTCCGCATCGGCTTCTAAAGTTTTAATTCAATTCAAAAGTAGTACGGCTAAATATATTAGTTTTGGAGATACTACAGGCCGTGTAACGAATGAATATATTACTATTGTACAAGAACCAGGCGATAGAAGAACTTCCGTAAATGATGGTGGGACTTTATCTGCCGGTTCTTGGTATAATATTGTTTTTAACTACGAAAGTTCTCAATACAACATATATATAAATAATACATTAAAAAGTACAACTTTTGGTTCTTCTCTTGGCAATGTCCCATTAATAACCGATCCAGATTTTATATATATAAATTCTTATGGTGGATCTTCTTCGTATTTGGATAGTTCATTATCTATGTGTATGATTTACAATCGAACATTGAGCACATCAGAAATATTGCAAAACTATAACACTACACGAAAAAGGTACGGATTATAGTATTTTTTGTTACTATTTATTATATCGTATGATAAAATTAAAGTCTATAGTAAAAGAAATCTTTGACGCAAATTTATTGGAAAATAATGTTGAAATAACAATATATTGCGACATGGACGGAGTACTATGTGACTTTGAAAAACAATTTGAAAAATTAACAAGTACACCACCAAAAGAATTTGAAGCATCCAATGGAACAAAAGAATTTTGGAATGTAATTTTACAAGAAGGCGAAAAATTCTGGTCAACAATGGATACAATGCCAGAATTTGATTATTTTAAAACAGAATTAACCACTATTGCAACAGATGGTAGATTCAAATTGAAGTTTTTAACCAGTACAAGTGCTGGACAAATATTGAGAAATTATCCCCGTCAAGAAGCTGTAGACTATATTAAAAATATAGAATCTGGCAAAAGAACATGGTTAAGAACACATTGGTCTGGTCCAATTTCTATAATATTCAGCGATTCTGGCAAAAGCAAAGCCAAATACGCAACTCCAAACAGTATTCTAATAGACGATTTATCTCCTAATATTGAAGCGTTTATTGCTTCTGGAGGTAATGGTATCATTTTCACAGACGCACATCAAGCCATAGATGAACTTAAGGCTAAAATAAAAATATGAAGGTAAGAATCTATAACGATACACTTAATCCTAATATCTGGGATAATTTAAAATTAAAACCGGAAATTAAAGAAAAACTATTGCAAATAGGCAAAGATTTCTATGCGGATACAGAAACCGATGCGCCTTTAAAAGATGTATTGTTCGTAGGTAGTTTGGCAAATTATAATTGGTCAGATACAAGTGACTTTGATGTTCATGTAGTAATAGATTTCAAAGATGTTGATGAAAATGTAGAGCTTGTTGAAAAATTAGTAAATGCTCTTAAATCAAAATGGAACGATGAACATGATATACATCTTAAAGGACACAATGTTGAAGTTTATATTCAAGATGTAACTAAAGAAAATAGATCTACCGGAGTATATTCATTAATGCAAGATAAATGGATTAGTGAACCACAAAAAGAAAATATTGAAATTGATAAAGAAAAAATTCAAGAAAAATATAATGATTTTGTCAGAAAAATTAATTCTGCGCTTAAAGCACAGGATATAGAAAAGCTTAAAACAATTGTTAAAGATGTTTATGATATGCGCCAATCAGGTCTAGATAAATCAGGAGAATTAAGCACAGAGAATTTAGTATTTAAGATTTTGCGAAACAGGAATTATATAGAAAAACTAAAACAGGAAATTATAAACCTGTACGATAAAAAACAAAGTTTAAACAATTAAAAGCGCATCAAGCGCAATGCGTAAGCAAATTATACAAAGTCTGTAAGTCCTGTCAAGATTTTATAGTGAAATAGTTAAAAAATATTTTCCATGTCCGCAATCCCAAATTCTATCATAACCATTATTTTTCATATTTTCCCATTCGCTTAACGAATGGTTGTATATTTTTAATAATTTTTCTAATTTATGCTTTTGGAAACTCATGCGGTGTCTAATATCTTTATAATTATTAATTAGATAATGATAATTAGGAGGTGTATGACTTACGAATTTGAATCCTAAAGTTTCATAAATTTTGCCTGTAAAATATCTTCTATCACTATAACTGACAATGTTTTTTGGATTATACTGTTTTATAAAATGTTTTAATAATTTACTTGCGCCACCATTAACTATGGTATTAATTTTATTGCAAAATCTCACCAATTCCCATTCACTTGTTTTATCAAACCGTGAAGTTTTTCTAAAAGTCATAATGCTTACTAAATCATCTTTTAGATACATTCCCAATTTGATTGTGGATTTGTCTTCGCCTTGTAAATGATTATCATTTAGAAATTTATTTTTATCATATTCATTTACTTCTTTGATTTTACATTCTCTTGCATTAATTTTAACAAGATTATTTGTTTTTGTCAATATTTTGATTATTGATTTAACAATCTCCGTTTTGTTAATCCATTCATTTTCAAATATATGAATCAATGAAATGCCATAAAAACTACAAGACTTTGTTTTGTTTAGGTGATAATTTTTATTGATACCTCCACCATTTTCACTGTGCCAGTATAATCCATTAATTTCAAACGCAAGGTTTAGATTTGGTATATAAAAATCCAGTTCTTTTCCATTTAATATGGTTCTATCATTTCGTTTAATGACTATATCTTTCGGTAAAATTTCCTGTAGAAAATTATAAAATTGATTTTCAACTGTAGTGATTTTTTCTGGATGACAATAATCACAGAATAGATTGTTTAAATTATAAACTGTACTTTCGAGTGTTTTATCACATACATCACATTTAAATTTATAAATATTACTAAAGTGGTAACCTTTATAATCCACTTCATCACACAGAAATTGTAACTTGTTACTATTACAGTAATTAATTAGGAACTCATAGTGGTTTGATTTCTTAGTATGTGATCGTTTATCAATCACGGATTTGATCTTAGCTGCATTATCTACTCCGTATCTATCCATCATAGTAGATTTAGTTTGTTCTACATTAGAATAATTCTCATCCCCATACTTTTCTAACATTGTTTTTTTAACTTTATTTCTATATTCTGGGAGTTTGCTATAACTATCCACTCCATATTTTTCAAGGATTGCAGATTTAAAGTTAGATTTTACCATATCCGTTGTCATTGGATGTCCACCATATTTTTCGTCAAAAGTCTTTTTTTGTCCGTCAATTATCTTTTGTTTTGTAGAACTATCACTGTTACTACACTTCTTACTGCAAAAGACTTTTGGTTTACTTACCCTACATTCAAACACACCATTACAAAATTTGCAATGTATAGTCAACCAATTTTTTGAATTTTTAGATCGTGACATAATTAGTTTTTGGTTCGTATATGGTATAACTATTTAAAAAATAACTATAAAAATCAAAAATATATTCTTTTATTTATATTTATAATAAACAACAAATAAGGATTTTAAATTATGGCAGATCTACTAAATAGCAACGAAATATTCTTTACTACATTTGAACCAAAAGTAAAGAATAGATTTATATTATATTGTGACGGTATCCCAAGTTTCTTGATTAAGAAGTGTAAGAGACCATCACCAAAAAGTGAAAAGAAAACCCTTGATCATATCAACATTCAAAGATATTATAAAGGTAAGACTACATGGGATGATGTAACAATTGAACTATATGATCCAATTGTACCATCTGGTGCGCAAGCAGTAATGGAATGGATTCGTCTTGGACATGAATCAGTTACTGGCCGTGATGGTTATAGCGATTTCTATAAGAAAGATCTTACCATTAATGTTTTAGGACCAGTAGGTGATAAAGTAGAAGAATGGACACTTAAAGGTGCATTTATTACCAGTGCAGATTTCGGTGAATTGGACTGGGGTGACAGCGGTGAAGCTATGTCAATTAGTTTGACATTAGCAATAGATTACGCTATTCTTCAATATTGATTTGTTAAAAACATTCCTTTTAAGTCCCAGTTCCAAAAGAATTGGGATTTTTTATTTTATAATAGAATATTTATTGTATATGAAGAAACATGTAGCATTTGCATTTGGTAGATTTAATCCTCCTACAATTGGACACAAAAAGTTAATTGATACTGTAGTAGATGCTGCAGACGGTGGTGATTTTTATATATTTACAAGTCAATCACAAGATCCAGATAAAAACCCATTGGATTATCAAACAAAGGTTAACTTTTTAAAGAAATTGTTTCCTAGTATACAAGACAAGATTGTATATGATAATACAATCAAGAATGTTTTACAAGCTGCAGATAAATTAAAAGCAAATGGTTATACTGACGCTACATTTGTTTGTGGTAGTGATAGAGTACCAGAATTTACAAAGTTGTTGAATACATGGAATGGAATGGATAAAACACCACGATTCAATGCTTTGAACATTGTAAGTAGTGGTGAAAGAGAAGATGGTGCAGAAGGAGTAGAAGGTGTAAGTGCTAGTATGGCTAGAGAATTTGTTAAAAGCAATGATTTTGAATCATTTAAGGGTACCGTTCCTAATAATCCTCAATTGGCAAAAGAATTATTTGATGCGGTAAAACAAGGAATGGCAACATCTAAAAAAAAGATAAAGGAGTGCCTTATACAACTTATCAATGAAATATTGAGTGAAGATGATGCTAAAGTTAAACAAGCAACTAAAAAAACCAATTTAGCTTTATATCAACAAAGACAAGTTGAAAAGAGAGATGCTCAGGATAAATTAAAATTAGCCACCGCTAAACAAAAAATGGCTAAATCACCAGAAGAAAGAGATAAAGCCGGGGAAGAATTTACAAAAGCTAAAGATGCAGTCAAATCAAAAGATGATTTGGTTAAAGCAGCTCAAAAACAAGTACAGTCGTCTTGAATTAAATAAAATAAAAATTATAACTTTATACTATATATTGGTATACTGAAAGTTATAATTTATGGACGAATATACAATTCCTATTACAAAACCAGCTAGTCAATTTGCTGGAAATACGTCACAACCTAAACAAGAATCTACATATCCATCTGAAGTAGTTGATTTACCAAGCAATGGTCATTTTTATGATTCTTCTAGTCCATTGAGCGTTGGTACTATTAATTTGAAGGTAATGACTGCTAGAGAAGAAGACATTCTTACCAATCAAAATTATATCAAAAAAGGTATTGTTTTAGATAAATTGATTGAATCATTAATAGTGGATAAAGATATAAAGTTGGATGATTTGTTGTTGGGCGATAAGAATGCGGTATTTGTTGCAACAAGAAGATTTGCTTATGGTGACAGTTATGGTCCACTTCAAATTAAATGTCCGTCATGTAGAGAAAATAATGAATGTACATTTAATTTGGGAGAATTAAAATATAAAGAAGTTGATTTATCCAAATATCCGCCAGGATCAAATCGTTTTGATGTTCAACTTCCATATTGTAAAAAGACAGTAACTTGTAAATTGTTAACATCAGGAGATGAAAAACAAATTGAAAACGAAACCAAGATGTTACAAAAAATAAAAAGTGGTAATACATCTGATGTAACTACTAGATTAAGATATACAATTGTAGCAGTTGACGGAAATGTAGATAAGGTTGAAATCAAGAAATTTGTTGAAAATGAATTGACTTCCAGAGATAGTTTTGAATTGAGAAAATTGATCAAAGAAAGAACTCCTGACATTGATTTAAATTTTGATTTCAAATGTGAACAATGTAATCATGAGGAAAGGATAGGTGTACCGCTAACGGTACAGTTTTTTTGGCCTGACTCCGGAAGATAAATTAACAATACACGATCAGATATTTAGTTTATCATATCATTCGCAAGGCGCATTTACGCAGGATATTGTATACAATCTTCCTGTATACTTGCGTCTTTTCTATATCAGAAAACTTATAGAAACGAAAGAAAAAGAAAAAGAAGCCATGGAGAAAACAAACAAATCTTCTGAGGGTTCTATTTCACGGCCAAATATTCCTAGAGGAAAGTGATATAAAAACATTATTTTTTATATTTATATTCATATAAATTATGGCTGATAAACCACAAATGACAGGTGCAGAGGTAGAGAATCTCGCAAGAGCGTCTAACATAACAAAAGAAATGTTAGAAACTTATAGAGAAAGCGCAAATGCAGCAGAAAGAATGAAAGACTCTGTACAAGACATGACAGAGGCTTTGCAAAAAATGTTAAAACTTACTGATGTTCAAAATAGAATATTCGGCGAATCAGTAAATAAATTCGGGGAACTTTCAACAAAAGCTGGTAATTTATATACAACAACTCAAAATTTAATAAATCCTGCTACATTTTATTTTGAACTATTAAGCAGATCGGTAGATAGATTTATTGAATTGGATAACGCTGCTTTAAAATTTAGAGAAACTACTGGATTTTTATCAAGTCAAACCAAAGAAGTAGAAAACAACATTAGAGTTGCAAGTAGAGATTTATCACAATTTGGTGTTACAGCTGAAGTTGCAGCAGATTCTGCTGAAAAATTAGCAGTTGCATTTGGTGATGTTTCAATTGCAAATAAAGATAACATAGAATATGTTTCTTTGATGAAACAGAATTTGGGTATAGCTGCCGAAGATTCTGTCAATGTGTTACAAAGTTTTATGGGAATTGGTGCAATGACTCCTCAAATTGCTAGAGAAACCGCAGGTGCTGCGGCAAGTTTGGCAAAAGCTGCAGGTGTACCATTCGGTGCAATAATGAAAGATGTCTCAAAACCTTCATCTGAAGTTAGAGCATTACTTAGAGGCAGTGTAGATGCATTAATAAAAGGTGCGATTGAAGCAAAAAGATTGGGTACGTCATTGGAGTTGGTTGGTAAAGCTGCTGCTGGATTATTAGATTTTCAAACATCTATTAATGATGAAATGGAAGCTAGTGTGTTATTTGGTAAAGATATCAATCTTCAACGTGCAAGAGAATTATCATATGCTGGTGATTTAAAAGGATTGGCAAAAGAACAGTCCAGATTATTGAAAGAAGCCGGAGATGTATCCAAAATGGATTATTTCCAAAGAATGGGTATTGCAAAAGCATTAGGAATGTCTGTTGAAGAAATGGATAAAATGAATGCTAAACAACAAGAGTTAAATAAATTAAGAATAGATGATCCTGCTCTTTATGCAAAATATACTGCCAATTTGGATACAATAGATAAAACAAATGAAAGTTTGTCAGAAAAATATCAAAAAGAAATGAAGTCACAACAACTAGCAAATCAACAACAAAAGTTACTTGCTAGTATCAATAGTATTATGGTTGAATTGGGTGAAGTAGTTCTTCCATTTTTAAGTGCATTTATTTCAATTGCGAGTGTTTTACTAAAAGTTAGCGGTATAATTACAAAATTTGTTCTATATCCACTAAGACTTATTTATGATGTAACGAATGAATGGTTGAACAGTGTAAAACCAGGAATTGATATATTTCAAGAAATTGGACACTGGCTTCAAAACGTTGTTGATTTAATGGAAGAATGGAAAAAAGTGACCGCTGGTATTAGTGCTCTTATCCTTGGTATAGGATTTGCTGCGAAGGGGTTTGGTTTTGGAAATATTTTAATGCGCACAATTTTGTTTCCATTATTGCCATTAAAGTCTATTTTACAAAAAACAATTGGTAGTGCGTTTAAAGGTGCTATGGATTCAGCTGGAGAAGCAATTGCATCTTCGGGTAAAAAGATTACAACTACAATTACATCATCTGCTGCAGGAGCTGCTCCTATTGGACCAGGTGCAGGTCCTGCTGGATTTATGAATTCAATGAAAGGAATTAATCCAGCGACAGTATTATCGTTGGGTGCAGCATTAATAATGTTTGCTGGTGCAATGTATATTTTAGCAAAAGCTGGACAACAATTTAATACAGTAGATTGGAGCTCACTAGGTAAAATGGGTGTAATATTGGCTGCACTTGGATTGACAATTGCCGGATTAATGGCTACTGGAGTATTAGAAACTGCGGCTGGTGGTATTGCTTTATTGGGACTTGCATTTATTCCATTTGCAATATCCGCAATGGCTGCTGGTAAAGCTATGCAAATGTTTGGACAAGGAATTGAATCTATTGGTACTGGAATAAAAGATATAGCTGCAAATATTTCGGCCCTCGCATCTTTGGATGATACATTGTTAATATTTAAAGATGCTAGTTTAATTCTTGGTATTTATGCGATGGCAAATGCTATAGGCGCACTTAATTCTGAATTGAATGGAGTTGCTACTAATTTACCTGCATTAAAAAATTTAGAATCTATTAGAATTGGAGCTGGTGGTGGAAACGCTGAACTTGTTGCAAAATTGGATGAATTGATCGTATTGATGAAGAATGGTGGTATTGCAGTTAATCTGGATGGCACCAAGGTAAGTACTGCACTTGGTGTTGCTACAAAATTTAGAGGTGCATATTAAACTATTTGATATTTATAATATATGGCAAACCTTAATAATTTAGAATCACCTGCTCCGTTATCTACTACAAATACGCAAATTATTGGTGCAGGATATACATTGCCATCTGGATTTAATGATTTAAGACAGCCTGGTGAGTTGAGTGTATTATATGCTCAAAATAGTGATGCAATTTATAACAAATATAAGTTACAAACTGATAGTACTAACCCTCTTTTAAAGTTTGGTCCAAAACAACCATTTTTTAGTTTTACTCCAAATACAGGAACAAAAGGATTAAATTCATTAAAAAAATATGAAAATAGAGCTGCACCAGTTGGTTCTGGACCTCAAGATATATTAAGAATAACAAAATTTACAATTAGTGCAAATGGTGTAGTTTTTGCTACTGCACAAACATTACTACAAGGATTTAATCCATTTCCTGAAACAAAGGTTTATAATCCAGCAATGCCAGTATTGGCTGCTACTAGTATTGCTTCATTGGGATTAATTGAAAGACCAACAAGATTTATTGAACCAAATGGTATTGGTGCATTAGCTGCTCTTGGTTTAAAAGGATCATCAAAAAATCTTACTCCGCCAAAAGGTACTGTTGGTAATAGTAATCAAGCAGCATTATCAAATTTAAGTTTGGATGGTGGCAAAGGATTTTTAAGAGCACCAACTGCAACTGCAGGAGATAAATTATTAAAGTCAAAATGGGTAGGAAAACAATCTTCTTCTGGAATTGCTGATTTCTTTAAATCAAGTACATTATTTGGTGCGTTTTCAAATCCTAAACAACCAAATGATCCACAATACAGAGCAGATGAAGGAACATATGGTGTAATGTCATCAACTACCGCAGTATTTGAACATGCATCAGGAACTTTACAATATACCTTTGATAAAAAAGTAATACAAAAATGGTATGCTGGTACAAATGAAATTAGAAAAGGAGATACTGATCAAACAACAGGTGTTAGAGGTAGATATTTAAGACAAGCTGATGGAACTTATTTGATAATAGGAAAAATTGGTCCGTGGAATGGCAATAGACCAGGAACTTTTCCAACCCTATTTGGTCAAGAAGTTGGATTGTCACAATTAGGTGATGTAAATCAAGATTTAAGATATAGTAAATCTGTAGGTAACAATATTACACCAGATCAAGAATTTAAGAATTCTGAAATGTTGATTAATTTGGCATATTATGCCGATTTAAAACAAAAGTATACAACTAAATTTACCGATCCGCAATCTCAAAATGTTAAAGACGTTGAAGATAATTTGAAGAAAGTATTGGAGACAATTGTTAGTGCAGGATATACATATAACGGATTAACTAGTACTGATATCATTAATCAACAATTTTCCAATCAATCTTATAAAGGTTATGATTTTATCAAACAATTAACAAAAGATCCTTACTCACAACAAAGAGAAGAAAGTCCATTTAATTATCGTGGAGGGTATCTTGCTCAATTTGCATTGAATAAAAGAAAACAATTGTTGGACGATCCAAAAGGAAAAGGATTGGCTGGATCAATGGCCTCCGATAAGATAAATTTATTAACTGTTTTGAATGAAGAAGACCTTGGGTTGGATAAAAAATATAATAGTAATAACGATGATATAATCAAGTTTTATTTCCACGATGTTGTAAATAACAAATATATACCATTTAGAGCTACTGTTACAGGATTGAATGAAAATTATAATGCTGATTGGTCGGCTATAGAATATATTGGAAGAGCTGATAAATTACAATCATATAAAGGTTTTTCAAGAACTTTGAGTTTTAAATTTAACGTGGTTGCTAATACAGTTAAAGAATTGTTGCCAATGTGGAAAAGAATTAATTATTTGGTAGGTTTAACTAAACCTGCTAATTATACACAAGGAGGACAAAGTAACTCAAATGTATATTCTAGATTTATTATACCGCCATTGGTTAAATTTACAATAGGTGATATATATAAGAATCAACCAGGCGTAATTAAAAGCATAGGTGTAAATATACCTGACAATTGTGTATGGGAAACTGTTAGTGAAGAAACCTCTGCTACTTTTGATTGGAGTTATTTAAATGGTCGTATTCAATGGCAAGACAGTATTGGAAAAGTTGCACAATTTCCAAGAGAATGTGAATTGAATTTGAGTATGGATTTACTAGAAAAAGAACGTCCTGTTGTTGGAGGAACTAATTTCGGTGATTATTATGTTGAAAAAGTGGACGATGGCGCCGATGTGCAAAAAGGAACCGTAGATTCATTCTCAAAGAATTTATATATGAATTTTCCTGACGGTCTCGTTATACCAACTAAAGCTGCGATGCAAAAAATAATAGATGATAGAAATACTATCAATAGATTAAAAGCTGCTAGAATTGCCGAAGATGCTGCAATAGAAAGTATATATAATCAAAAAGCTGAAGATATACAAGATGCAGCAGCTCAATACAATTATCAATTGAAGATTGAACAAGAACAACAAGCAGCAAATCAACAAAGTATATACGAGATGTATAATAATACAAAAAATCAACCAACACAAGAATATCAAAATGCAGAATATGAAATGGATAGAAGTGGATTATAATTTATGAATAGATATTCATTTGCAAATCAAAATAAAAGATGGGATGGTAAGAGGGTATACAAATCTTTATTGTATCCTAAAATTCCGTATGCAATGACCGATTTGTATATTATAACAAATGAAACAACTACGTTTGATGCGCTTGCCAATACATATTACAAAGATCCAACATTGTGGTGGATATTGGCACAAGCAAATAAATTAGGAAACGGAAGATTGAGTGTATTATCAGGTATACAATTAAGAATACCACAAAACATTTCTAATATTATTGCAGATTTTAAGTTATTAAATTCATAAGTTATGGCAACAACACCAGACAACAGACCGTGGGCACCACATCCAATACCAAATTGGGTGATTAAAGAATTTATAAGAAGACAAAACGATATTGGGTTTGAGTATCCTGTACCAGTAAGTATTAATTGGGACGATAATGGTAATTGGCAAAGTTACAAAGGACCAATGACTGCTTGGGCAAGAGTATTTTCAAATGGAACTGGTAGAGTAAGTGACAAAAGTAATTTTCCTATTAGAAATGGTTTTATTTTGCATGGAGGAGAGGGATTTGATAAAAGTTATGGTATTACTAATAATAAAAATGTATTAGGATATGATTCTGAAGGCGTTGAGCACGTATTAGATCTATCAAATGATGGTAACTTTGTTTCATTTCCAAATTCTTTATCAAATGAAAATAGAACGGTTCAAAAGTTTTTGCCTGTTCCTGGTATTACATCTATTGATGCGGTAATACAAAAAGAAAGAATCAGAAAAATTACTGTTAATTGGAAGTGTTATGGATTTGCTCAATTGGAGTACATGACACCATATTTTTTAACACCAAAGATTAGTGCGTTTGTTGAATTTGGATGGAATCATTTCAATCCTGTGTCTTTGCTTGATTTGAGAGCTAGTAATTTGGACAATCTAAAAGAGTTATTTACTAACAGTGGATCTTTATTATATGATCAAAACATAAGAAATTCATATGGATTATATGATGTTACGATGGGAATAATTAGTGGATTTGACTTTACAAGTCAAGATGGAATTACATATGACTGTAAGACTGAAATATTATCTAAGCATGCTAATTATTCTGGTGTATTAGTTAATACAGCGGCAAAAGTTTCATCTGATAAAAATAAAAGTTCGGTTCAATCTACTTTTGCAGAATATTTGGAAAAAAGATTAACTAAATTACCTCACTGTCTTAGTGGTACCGAAAAAAATCCTTTTGGAAAAAATTTCATGGATGCATTGGATCAACAAGAAGAAAATGCAAAAAATATAACCTTTTTTTCAAATACTTTTAATTTTTATAAATATAATGATGGACAATATATAGATTGGGAAGGTAATAATGGAAATAAAAGACCTGAAGACAGATTTTTCATGGGAAGAAAAAATGATGACGGGTTTAAAGATGGTTTAAGGATGGTTGGACAATCTGAATATGATTGGGATAAATCCGATCAAAAAGATATATGGGTTACAATGGGATTTATTGTAGAACTTGCGAATGTATTTTTTAATAAACAAATCAATTTACAATTAAAAAATGCTACTGATTATAATCTTTATGAAATTGATATTGACGATGTAAAGATAGGAGCACATCCAAATTTAATCTCATGTGATGGAAGTGTTTTATTAATACCAAATGCTAAAGCACCAAAGTTTAATGCAGGAATTGTATATCCAGTATCAGATCCTGAATCTAATGATTTTCAAAAACAGACTATAATAATAAATTCTCCAAAAACGGATTTATTTCAGTCAAAAATTAAAAGAGTGATTTCATATACATCGTCTTCTCTTGATCAGTATGATTTAACATTATCAAAAATATTTAAAACAGGTATTAGCATAAGACAAAAAACTCAAACAAAAATAAGTATTTTTGGATTGGATGTTCTTTCATTTGATTCTCCTATACCTGGTGTTGGACAAGTAATAGATACATCATCCGAAGTAGGAACCGGTGCAGCTATTATGAGAGATAATTTAGATGAAATTATAAACAGATTTAGATATGACAGAAATGATTCTCCTGGTAGTAGGTCATTTCCACAATGGGTCGATGATAGTGAAACAGATAAAAAAGCAGGTTATTGGGGGTATTTAAAAGATTTATTTGTTAATAAAAATATATTAATTGAATGTGCGAAGTCATCTGAAACAGTAGAAATGTTTTATAATTCTTTGTTGAATAAAATCAATTCCGCTGCGGCAAAGATATGGGAACTTGCAGTAGTAGAAGACAGTGAAGATTCTGGTAAATTAAGGATCGTTGATAAAAAGTACGTGCAATATAATAAAATGAAAATATATCAATTTGATGTCGGAACATCGAATAATTTTATAAAAAGTATAAATTTTACTGCACAACTATCAAATGTTGCGGCGAATCAAGTAATTTCATCTGCATCAACAAATAAAACAACAGATGGTTCTCCAAATGGCGAGGTAAATTCAAATCAAACATTACCTTTTCCTTACGGTGACAGATTTAATATTGGAGTTTCTGATTCGCCTAAAAAAATAGATGATAATTTAGAAACTATAAGACAATTACAAAACTCTCCTGCTTTACAAAATTCCGGTAATAATAAATTGGGTTCTTATATAATGTCATTTAAAAAATATAATACTAAATTTTATAATACTGAACAAGAACAAAAAATATCTAAAGCAAAACTTATGGCTTCTGCTAGAACCGGAGGCGATGGCGGAGAGTTTTACGTTTCTAATAAAGTAGAAATAAAAACAGAAATTACTGCGTGGAATATAGTGAATTTAGTATTGCCAAATGAATCTTTATTGATTGCGTTGATGAACGATATGGATTTTAAAAATAATACTAATATTTATGGCGGACAACAGCCAGGATTTACGGTAGAAATGACAATGCAAGGTATATCTGGACTTAGAACATTTCAATTATTTAGTTTAAAAAATTTACCAAGCCCATACTCCGAAAGAGAAATAATCTGTCAAATTGTAGATGTATCACATAAAGTTGAAAATGGCAATTGGACAACTACAATAAAAGCAGGTATTCGTTCTATACGAGGTCAAGAAATTGCGTTTACAACTGACGGTATAAATGAATATTCAATTAATATAAGAAAGTAATATGATTACACCAACAGATTATAATAATATTGGAGGCATTGATTTATCCAATCAAGTTTACCCAAGTTATTTTAAACCGATGTCATCTAAACTTGATTATACAAAAGGATATTTGTATCGTTATTTTGTACAAAAAATAAACGATTTAACGATAATCGAAGTAAATAAAGATTTATATAATAATATATCAGTTAAATATTATAATAAAATTTTTATTAAATGGATAATATCCGGACCTAAAAATAATCAATATAATAATAATATTCTTGAAAGAAAAGGTGTCCAAGAACAGAATACAAAAACATTAACGGATAGTGAAAAGAAAATGAAGGGTATTAAAAATTATTTAAATAACCCACTTGAATTTTGGGTCGGTAAATAATTGACTTCGATTTGTTATAGTGTTACATTGTATCAATGGTGTGTCTGGATAAACAATTTTATTCTAAATTCTTAGAATCGCATGTTTCATCTGATTTTATTCTTGAATGTATTCAATCAGATGAAAAAGTACATCCATGTATAGACGAATTGTGTATGGTGTTAATCCATATACTCAAATCCAAAACTACTTATGTTATCAATCTAAGTCACCCAGATTGTAATGTCTTTATCGATAAAGAAACATTAATTAATGATTTCAATAAACTAAAAGGTAAGAAATGGGTATTTGATAAGAAAAAGTGTTTACATCTATTTCCTATCAATAATCTGTTTGATATTAACATCATTTTCTTTATTAGTGACGGTAAAGTCGAAGATTATAGTGAATTTGATACAACTGCACATAATGTAATCAAAACTAAGTTTCAGAAGTATGGAGATTTAAATAAAGCAATTCCGATGGTAAAACATTTGGAAAAGTTTGAAAGTATGTATGATGCGGTATTGATTAGACTCAAATCCATCAAGATTGATGATAGTTTTTATAGCATCAATAGTACCATTACAGATAATCTTAGAATTCTTGAACAGAATGGGTTGAAAGTGGATGTAGAATTGTTTAATAGGCATTTTGAGAACAAAACGATCAAAGATAAGGATGGTTATGTTTATACACAATATAACCTATATACCGCAACAGGAAGACCTAGTAATAGGTTTGGTAACGTAAACTATAGTGCATTAAACAAAGAAAATGGGTGTAGATCATCATTTATCAGTAGATATGGTGATGATGGTATGTTGTTTATGATTGATTATAGCGCCTACCACCCCCATATAGTTGCAAAACTGATCAATTACAACCTTCCTCCAAATGCATATGAGTATCTTGGTAAACTATACTATGGTAAGGATAAATTATCAGATGATGAAATCAAAGCGTCAAAGAACCTAACATTCCAGTGTATGTATGGTAATATTCCATCTGAATTATTAGAAATACCTTATTTTAAAAAAATGAGTGATTATATTGTTCATAGATGGAAGTTTTTCAGTGAAAATGGTTATGTGGAAACACCAATTTATAAAAGAAGAATCACTACAAATCATATAAATGAACCAAATCCAAACAAGTTGTTCAATTATATCTTACAAGCAAGTGAAACTGAATTTGGAATGCAATCATTGGTGAGAGTTAATGAATATTTGAACGGTAAACAAACCAAGGCTATTTTGTATACTTATGACAGTGTTTTGTTTGATTGTCATAAGAATGATAAAAAAGAGACTTTGGTAGAATTGAAAAGATTGATGTCAAACAATCAATTTCCTATAAAGTGTTACATTGGTAAGAATTATGATAGTATGACGGTAGTAGATATTTAAAAACAATTCGATTTTCGTGTATATATCAATATTTATATATACGAATGAACACAGATGCGGATATAAAATTAAAAGACTTACAAGCTAAGTTACAACAGGTTGAAACTGTAATGCCATTGCCATTCAGTCAACAGTTGAGAGAAAGTTTTCCATTATATAAGATATTTGGTGAAAACGGAGATTATTATCCAAAAGAAAAAGACACAATCAAAAAGTGGTTAAAATTATCCGAAGAAATAGAAAAAATATTAAAGAGTATACAACAATTAAATAATCCTGCAATAATTACTGCGGTTGGAAAAAATAAATTGTATCAAAATTATGCAGATATAAAGGCCAGAATTGAGTTGGCATCTGGTACTAGTGTAACATTAGCAAATGTAACATCAACAAAACCAACAGGATTTATTCATCAAGACATCAAAAAGTTTTATGAATCATTCAATAAAAGTGGTTATGCCAGTAAAGATAAGAAAAAAGAAAACACTGCTGATGCGGTGTTGTTATATAATTGCAGTATATCAGAAATTCAAATTGCTTTAAAAGATAGAAAAGTAAGTGGTACCAACGAAAGTTTGTGTGAAATAACTGGTACAGGAAAGAAATTCGCAATGGTTTCTTTAAAAGCTGGTGGGGATAGTTATCGTATTGGAAGAATGAAAGGTGCTTTTGATATACTTTCAGATAAGGAAAGTTTTTCAGGTACACCTGCGCAAAGAGAAAAATATTATCAATGGTTACAATCACAACAACCAGATGGAAAACCAATTGAAAAAGATCCACGCAGTGTATTTAGTGGTGGTGCTCCTGTATTTGAAGAAATATATTTGGGTAAGACATTATTAACTGAAATTGAATTTATATCATCATTAAAATCTTCTCTTAATAGAATTTCATCAAAAATAGGAGATTTGTCTGCGGAATTGACAAAAGGATGGAGTGATTTTACACAAAAAATTAAAAATACAATTGTAAAGATTTTTGGTAATATTGAACAAAAATGTCAAGAAGACATGAATTATGCTAGAAATCAATATTCTACTATGTTTAATACATGGGATAGTATTGAAAAAGAAATTGGTGTTTTATCTGAAGCAAGAGAAGCTGATGAAGTATTAGTAAATATGACCGATTCTTTAAAGAAAAATGTTGCAATCTTTATTCAACAAATCAATAGAATTCAACCAGATTCTTTATTTAGCACCATAAATGAAAAGGTAAGATTGATTGATAATAAGAACTTGTTTATGGTTCAACTAACTGGTACTACACCAGAAGATGTAAAAGAAGTCAAGAATGCTTCTATAAAAGTTTATAATGATTATTTTAATCCATCTACTAAAGGTGATGTTCCGATGAATAAAGGTGCATTTAGACCAATGAACATCTTCAATTCTAATATTGCTGCTATAAAGTTTTATGAAAAGTTCATTGAAAGATTTATGAATGTGGGCAATGAAGCTCAAATCAAGAAAGAATTTATTCAATTTGCAAGTCAAATATCTGCCGAAGCAATCTTTGGTAATAATGATAGTTTGCCGCTTGTAGTATTTAATGGTAAGACAATTAACAGAATGGGAACCAAGTCTGAATTTTCTACTGGTAAAAAGTTAATTGATGCAAGTGAAAATAAGAATTTTAGATTGAGTAAGTTTGAAGTAAGTAAAAATAAAGAAGGAACATATTTCGTTGTATATTTATATATTATATTCGATATACGAGAAGAAGAGGAAAATGGAAAGGTAGAAGTAAAACCATTTTATTCTGCAATTGAATTAAGAAATGAAAGAGGAAGTAAGTTTTCTTTCAAAACAGAAATTCATCGTTCCAATTTAAGTGAAGAGGATGTATTTTAATTATGAACATCAAACAAATATTTTTTGAAGCATTAGAACAAGCAAGTACCGACATTTCAATTGAAAACGGTATATTTGATATTTCTAAACAAGAACATATTGAAGTACTGAGAGAATATTTGTTGAACTCAAATGTTGATTCTAAAATTGTAAATCAATATTTGAATAAAATGCTTGAAGGTAAATATCCTGAAAGACAAGCATACAACACAAATGGTATTCTTGTTACATTTCCAACTCCAGAATACAAACAAAAAGCTATTGCTCGTGGTACTCATTTTGAAGAAAATCCAAAAAAGGGTCAAGCTAATGTATTTGTTGGAGACGAACAACCAGAACAACCAAGTGGACAACAAATTGAATTTGAACCACAACAAACCCAACCTGTTCAACAAACAGAACCACAAAAATCAAAGAGTGATGACAGAACTCCTGAAGAAAAAGAACAAGATGCAGTAGCAATTGAGAAAGCATTGACTACTGAATATACATTACAAGAAGCTTTAAAGTTTGGATTTTATAACAAAAGAAATAGTTGGTTTGATTCTTCTGGAAATTATGTCGGTAAATTGTGGAATGTTGACGGTAAACAATTAATTATAAATAAATGAAGAACAAACAATTATTGTGTACATTTACCAATTCCAAAGAATATAATGACACTATACAAGAAATAAAAAATTTCTATAGTGTTATTAACGGTAAAATATTTTTATTGTGTAATGTCAACAATCCAAAAGAACTGTATGCAACATACAATGTAGAAATAAATGATAATAATCAATTAAAATTTCGTAACACTATCAGTGTCCATAGAAAAAAAGAAACAAACACATTGTATACTCTCAATGCAATGAATAAGTTGATTGCTGAGGAAAACAATGGTGTTTTTGATAAAACCTTCCAATTGGACTGGAATCTCTACAGAAATTCAATTATTTTAACGAGCGAAGTATCAGTGAAAATCGTCTCCGTCAAAATTTTTGATATAATAAGTTGAAATCTTTTTGGTCTTCATATATATTGATGACAACTTAATTGGTTGTCATTAAATAATTCGTGTGAGTTATCTAATTAACTAATTAACTAAATTAACTAATTAAAAATTATGGCATTAGACATATCAAAATTGAAGAGTCGTTTGAGCTCTCTAACAAACCAAGGCAACAAAACCAATCTCATTTGGAAACCAAAGCCTGGTAAACAAGTAGTTCGTATCGTTCCCTACAAGTATCAAACCGATAATCCTTTTATCGAACTAAAGTTCCACTACAATATCAATAACAAGACTTATCTATCTCCCGATAGTTTCAATCGTCCTGATCCAATCGTTGAATGGTCCAATCGTATGAAGAAGACCGGAAACAAGGAAGACTGGATTTTGGGTCGTAAGTTTGAACCAAAGATGCGTACCTATGCTCCTATCATCGTTCGTGGTGAGGAAAACGAAGGTGTTCGTTTCTGGGGATTTGGTAAGAATGTTTACCAAGAAATTCTAAGTATCATCAGTGATGTTGACTATGGTGATATTACTGATTTGGTCAATGGTCGTGACATTGTTGTAGAATTCCGTACCGCAGAAGATTCTGGTAAGTCATTCCCAGAAACTACAATTCGTGTCAAGCCAAACGCAAGTGTTGCAATTGATCCTTCTCAAAAGGATATCTTGGCACAACAGACTAACATCATGGATCTATTCCCTGAATTTAGTTATGACGAACTAAAGGAAGTAATGAATGCCTGGTTGAATCCAGATGGTTCAATTCCTTCTGAAGGAACAGTTAACACAATTGTTGATGAGGAAACTCCTGCTCCTGCTCCAAAAGCAACTGCAACGAATAAATCACCAACAGCTGTCGCAGCAAAATCAAATTCGGATGATGTAGCAGCCGCTTTTGATAATTTGTTTAACAGTTAAAATAAATTGTTTGTAATGGGGTGGTAGTATATATTACTGCCACCCCTATTTTAGTTTTATATTATTATGAAAAAGAAAAATCAAGTTACACAAGATGCTCCTCAAAGAGATGAGTTAGTCGAATTACTCGCAAATGAGTTAAATAAAGCCAATAAAGATGGCGGTAAGATTGCATATTTCTTGGATGAACAAGAAAACCCCGCAGATATTAGCGACTGGATTAGTACAGGTTCTTCTATGCTTGATTTAGCAATTAGCAATCGTCCTCATGGTGGATTGCCAGTTGGAAAGATGGTTGAATTCAATGGTTTGGAAGGAACTGGTAAAAGTCTAGTATCCGCACACGTTGTTGCAGATACACAAAAGAAAGGTGGTGTAGCAGTAGTTATTGATACTGAAAATGCTGCTGCTCCTGAATTCTGGAAGAGTCTAGGTGTAGATCTATCAAAACTTCTATATGTTCAATGCGAAACCGTTGAAGATATTTTTGAAAAGATGGAACATATGATCGGCATTGTTCGTAAGAGTAATAAAGATCGTATTCTTACAATTATCGTTGACTCTGTTGCTGCTGCTTCTACAAAAGCAGAACTAGAAAGTGATCACGGTAAAGATGGATTTGCTACTGGTAAATCTATTATCATTAGCAAAGCAATGCGTAAGATCACTAACATGATTGGTAAACAAAAAGTTCTTACCGTATTTACCAATCAATTACGTCAGAATCTAAATGCTATGGCATTTGGTGATAAGTGGGTAGTAAGTGGTGGTAAGTCACTTGCTTATCACTGTTCGGTACGTGTTCGTTTGAACAACACTGGTAAACTAAAGAAGGGTGAAGAAGTTATTGGTAATGAATGTAAAGCAGTTGTTATTAAGAACCGTATGGGTCCACCACAACGTCAAGCTGCTTTCGATATTTACTTTGATAGTGGAATTGCTGATTACGGCAGTTGGATCAAGGTATTGAAAGAAAATAACTTGGTAAAACAAGGTGGTGCATATTATACCTATAAAAAGGATAATGGTGAGGAATGGAAGTTCCAATCCAAGGACTTTGTAGAAGCAATGAAGACAGATAAAGTTTTGAGTGAAGAAGTTTACTTGAAGATTTGTGATGCTGTAATCATGAAATATAAAGATCCAAATAGTGTTATTGTTGACGACGCAGTTGTTGACACTGACGAGGATGCTGGTGTATCATCTGAGAATGAGTAATCTATCTGACAGTGAAAAAAAGAGGTTGTTTTCGTTATTCGATAATGTAAAACAAGAAGACAGAGTTGGAGGATTGAATAGATCCTCTGATTCTGAAGTATTAATTGTTGATTTCATGAACACTTTTATTAGAGCGTTCATGGCCTCCCCCTCCCTCAATTCCAATGGTAATCATACTGGTGGAATTGCAGGGTGCTTAAAAAGCATTGGTTATGCAGCAAAATTAATCAATCCTACAAAGATTGTAATTGTGTCTGATGGTCAAGGGGGTTCACTGAAAAGACGGAAGATTTATCCAGAATACAAGAGTGGTAGAAAGACTAAGATTCGGCTTAATAGAGCTTATGATGATCTTACCACTCCAGATACAGAAGATAAAAATCTAAAGAAACAGTTGTTGAGAACTGTACAATATTTGGATAAATTGCCTGTAACAACAATGGCAATTGATCATATTGAAGCAGACGACACAATTGCTTATTTGGCTAAAGAGTACTTTAAGAATAGTAATGTTACTATTATGAGTGCCGATAAAGATTTCTTACAACTAGCCGGTGATAGAATTAAAATTTGGAGTCCAACCAAAAAGAAATTGTATGGTTGTGCAGAAATTCTATTGGAATATGGTATTAGTTGTAAGAACTTTATCAATTATAGAATTATGGAAGGAGACAGCAGTGATAATATTGACGGTATTAAAGGTGCTGGGTTAAAAACTATTATCAAGTGTTATCCTATTCTTACAGAAGATAAACAATATTCCTTACAAGAGTTATACAATTATAGTGATACTCATAAAGGTAAGTTGAAGTTGTATGATACTGTATTAGAAAATAAAGACATTATGCAACGTAATTATGATTTAATGCAGTTGCATGATACTCAGATTCAATCGTTCTCGCAATTGAGAATCAATGAAATCATGGAAAAACCAATCGGTAAACTTGACAGATTTGGTTTTAGTAAGTTGTTGGTAGAAGACTGTATGCAAAATAATTTTCCAAATAGCATGGTATGGCTAAATGAAGTGTTTGGAAAAATAAATTCAATGGTTCTGTAAATATTCTTGGTTTACAGAAATGGTGTGGTATAGTTGGTGTAGTTAAATTATATTAAAAATATGTCGGAAAAAATTATTGATAACCTAAAAAAATTCGGATCTGAATTCCAAATCAAATGTATTAGTGGTTTGGTGTCGGATAAAACATTCATTGAAAGAATTAGCGATATCTTGGAACCAGATAGTTTCGAGACAGATGCGCATAAATTTATCGTTAAAGAAACGATTAGTTATTTTCTTCAATACAAAGACTTGCCAACATTGGCGGTCTTTAAGGTTAAAGTTGATGGTATTGAAAACGAGTTGTTGAAACAATCAGTTGTAGAACAACTTCGTATGGTTTACCAGAAAATCAGTGATACTGATTTGAAATACATCAAAGAACAGTTTCTTGAATTTTGTAAGAATCAAAAGATTAAGAATGCTATTATGGAGAGTGTTGATCACTTAAAGAGTGGTCAATATGACAAGATCAAACATGTAGTTGATGTTGCGATGAAAGCCGGTATGGAACGTAACATTGGACATGAATACATGGTTGATGTTGAAAAACGTATGAGTCAAATGGCTCGTAAAACTGTCAAGACCAACTGGACAGAAGTAGATAGTATTATGGATGGTGGTCTTGCTGGTGGTGAACTCGGAATCATTACTGCTTGTGCTGGTAGTGGTAAGAGTTGGGTTCTTGCCAAGATGGGTGCAGAAGCAATGCGTCAAGGTAAAAATGTATTACATTATACTTTGGAATTGAATGAAAACTATGTTGGACTACGTTATGACGCTTGTTTTACTGGAATTGATTTCCAAAATATTCGTAACAACATTGACATTGTTAAGAAGAAGATTGCAGAAGTGCCTGGTAAATTGATTATTAAGTATTTTCCAATCAAGACGGTATCTGCTCATAGTTTGAAACTACATGCTGAACGTATTCAAACTCTTGGTACTAAGGTAGATATGATTATCGTTGACTATGCTGACATTCTACGTCCTTCTCAGAGCGAACGTAATAGTAATAGTTATAGTGAAGCTGGCGGTATTTATGAAGAACTCCGTGGGGTAGCAGGTGAACTTCAAGTTCCTATTTGGAGTGCTTCACAATCAAACAGAGCAGCTATGGATGAAGATATCATTCAGGCAAATAATATTTCAGATAGTTATCGTAAGATTATGACCGCCGACTTCGTTATGTCACTAAGTCGTAAGATGTCAGATAAACAAGCTAATACTGCACGGTTCCATGTAATTAAGAATCGTTTCGGTCCCGATGGTATTACATTCCCTGCTAGAATGAATGCTGGTTGCGGTGATATCAGAATCTTCGCAGAAAATAGTCGTGAAGGTATTGGTATCTTGAATGAAATGAGTCAAGAAGAAAATGTAGTCAAGAAAATGATGAGCAACAAGTGGAATGCTCATAATTCAGAGGACAGTGAATAACCTATATATCAATTTGGGGAGAAAAAGTTTCTATAAAACAAGATTTTTTTAAAATTTTATTTTGGACTTTTTCTCCCCGATTGGATAATTATTTTTTACCCATATGAACAAAGAAATTTTTATAAAGAAACGTAACGGAAATTTGGAAAAATTTAGTGCAGATAAAATCAATAAGGTTTTGCAATGGGCAACCGAGGATATTAAAAATGTTAGTTTTGAAGAAGTCGCAATGAATGCACATCTATCATTCTTTGATAAGATGTCTTCTGGTGATATTCATACAATGTTGATTGAAGCTGCGTCAAATTTGATTAGTGAACAAAAACCTAATTATCAATATGTAGCATCAAGACTATTGAATTATAGATTAAGAAAGAATGTTTGGGGTGGAAAGAATCCTCCTAAATTACATGATTTAGTTAGAGCTAATATTGACGCATTGGTTTATGACGAAGAAATTCTAGAATGGTATACCAAACAAGAATTTGATAAATTAGATGAATATCTCCGTCATGATAGAGATTTCAATTTTACATATGCTGGTATCAAACAGTTGTGTGATAAGTACTTGGTACAGAATCGTGCTACTAAGACAATTTATGAAACTCCACAATTTGCATATATGCTTATTGCAATGACATTCTTTAAAGACTATAAAGAAAATCGTCTTGAATATGTAAAGAAAGCTTATAATTACTTTAGCAAACATAAGATTAATCTACCAACCCCAATTATGGCAGGTGTAAGAACTCCAATGAAGAGTTATGCTAGTTGTTCTCTATTCACTGTAGATGATGATCTTCGTAGTATTTTCAGTAATAATAGTGCTGTAGGATTTGCTACTGCAAGTCGTTATGGCATTGGATTGAATCTATCCAGACTTCGTGCTACTAATGCACCAATTCGTAATGGTGAAGTAATGCATACTGGTCCAATTCCTTTTGCTAAAGCATTTGAATCAACTGTAAAGAGTTGTCACCAAAATGGAATTAGAGGGGGTAGTGCCACCGTCAATTTTGCATGGTTCCACTATGACATTTTAGATATTCTTGTATTGAAGAACAATCAAGGTACCGATGATAACCGTGTTCGTAAGTTGGATTATTGTATTGGATTGGATAAACTAATCTTTGAACGGTTCTTGAAGAATCAAGATGTAACACTATTTAGTTACCATGAATGTCCTTCGTTATGGAATACATTTGGTATGGAAGGGTTCAAAGAGAAGTATGAAAAGGCTGAAGCTAACAAAAATATCAAGTTCAAGAAAAAAGTACCTGCTCGTGAATTGATGGGACTACTGGCTAAGGAACGTCTTGAAACTGGACGTATTTATACAATGTTTGTTGATCATGCAAATGAACATGGTAGTTGGTTGGATCAAGTAGATACAAGCAATCTATGTCTTGAAGTCAATCATCCATTGATTCCAATCACTGATGTCAATGATAAAAACGGAGAAATTGGTGTTTGTATCTTGGCTGCTTTGAATTGGTTGGAAATCAAAGATGATGAAGAAATGGAAAGTGTATGTGACATTATTGTCAGAATGTTGGATGCTTTGATTGAACATCAAGATTATTTCGTACCAGCCGCAGAAAATTTTGCAAAGAAACGCCGTAGTCTTGGTGTAGGTGTAAGTAATTTGGCTGCTCTATTGGCTAAAGAAGGATTGAAGTATTGGGATAAAGACGCTCCAAACTTTGTTGCCAAATGGATGGAAAAGACTAGTTACTATCTAATCAAGGCGAGTGTTGAAATGGCAAAAGAAGTTGGTAAGTGTGAAAAGTTTGACCGTACCAAGTTTAGTCAAGGAGTATTGCCAATTGATACTTACAAGAAAGATGTAGATGAATTTATTACAGAACCACTACATTGTGATTGGGAAACACTTCGTGAAGAAATTAAGAAACATGGTATGAGACATTCTACATTGACTGCATGTATGCCTGTAGAATCTAGCAGTGTAATTCAAAGTAGTACTAACGGTATTGAACCACCTCGTAGTGCTATTAGTTTTAAAGGAAGCAAGAGTAACATTTTGCCAGTAGTAATTCCAAATATTGACAAGTATAAGGAAAATTATACCTTTGCTTTTGATATGCCAAGTAATGAAGGTTACTTGAAGGTTGCTGCTGCCATTCAAAAATTTACTGATATGAGTATTAGTACAAATACTTATTATATTCCATCCCGTTATGAAAAGAATAAAGTTCCTGTTCAAGAAGTAATTAAGGACATGTTATTGGCTTACAAGTATGGTCTAAAGAATCTGTATTATGCTAATACTGATGACGGTGATAAACAAACCGCCATGGATGAAAAGAAGACGGAAATAAAACAACCAGTAGTACAAGAATCCGGTTGTGAAAGCGGAGCTTGTGCTCTATAATAGGAGGATAAAATGAAAACAGTATTAAATAAGAAAAATATAGACCAATTAAGAAATCCAATGTTCTTGGGAGAAGATCTATCTCTACAAAGATATGATCTGATCAAGTATCCTAAGTTCTATGATCTATATGATCAACAATTGAATTTCTTTTGGAGACCTCAAGAAGTTTCCTTGGTAAAGGATATTAGTGATTATAAGAATCTTTCACCTGAAGAACGATTTGTATTTGATAGTAATTTGAAGTTTCAAACTATGACTGATAGCATGTTGAGTCGTAGTATTCATGAATTGATGAAACATGTTACCAATAGTGAATTGGAAATTTGCATGAATACATGGAGTTTCTTTGAAACTATTCACAGTAACAGTTATACATACATTCTAAACAATGTTTATCCAGATGCTACCAAGTTCTTTGATAGTATTTTGAATGACGAAGAAATTGTCAAGAGAGCTACTGCAATCAGTAAGAAGTATGATGAACTACTAACTCCATCAGATGATGTTAAACAACAATTGTTTGATGCAGTATTAGCTACTCAGATTACTGAAGGGTTGATCTTCTATGTATCATTTGCTTGTAGTTTCTATTTTGGATATCGTGGAAAGATGGAGGGTAATAGTAAGATTATTAAGTTTATCAGTAGAGATGAAAATCTACATGTTGCTATTACTCAGAACATTATGAAGAATTGGATCAATAATTCAGATGAAGGATTCCAAGAAATTGTAGCTAAGAATGAAGAAAAGATCTATGCTGCATATGAAATGGCAGTAAATGCAGAAAAAGACTGGGCAGATTATCTATTCAGTAAGGGTAGTTTGATTGGATTGACTGCTGAAAGTTTGAAACATTATATTGAATGGTTGGCTAATAACAGACTATCAAGTCTTGGATATAAGAAGTTGTATCCGTCAGCTAAAGTTAACCCATTGGCTGGATGGTTAGACAGTTACTATGATAGTAAGAAACTACAAGTAGCTCCTCAAGAAACTGAATTGAGTAGTTATGTAAAAGGGGTGGATAATACCATCAGTGAGAACGCATTTGACGACTTCAAATTGTAATAAAATAATTGAAATAATGTCCATAAGTTATATATTTATAGTGTATAACTTATGGACCAAAATATTATTTTATCATTGATAGGAATTGTACCAGCTGTAGTTGCATCTGTAGTAACTTATGGAATTGCTTCTAAGAAGACTAAAGTTGATTTGGTAAAGTTAATTAATGATTCAAGTGATAAGTTAAGAACCGAAGTAAAAGTAGAATTGGAAGAATGTAGAAAAGACAGAGAATCGATCAGAAGTGAATTAAATGTCTATAAGAAAGAAAATGAATCTATAAAGAAAGAGTTGGAAGAACAGAAGAAAGAAAATTCGGAATTAAAGAATAATTTAAATGAATTGGAAATTAAATTAGATGCAGCAAATGATTTGATTTCAAAGTTGGCAGAAAGTAAAGTAAGTACAGTCAAAAAGAAATTGACAAAGTAAGTTGAGTTGGTATAGTAGTTGCATGAGTTTAAAATCAATTTTAGGTATTGCATTCACGGTCCTATTTCTACTGGGACCGTGTTTTCAATTAGGGAAATTGATTTCTTCCAAAGATAGTAAAGGATTGAGCGCACCTGCATATTGGTTAAATAACATGGGTCAAGTATGTGTTCTTGTGTATGCTCAACTAAGTCATTCGGGATTATGGGTATATATTAATAGTATTGGTTCAATTATACTGAATTGTACAATTTTAACATTTATATGGTTATATGACAGACGAAAAGTATTGTGATACATCATTGGTATTCTTGAAATCGATTAACAAGAATATTGCGAAGAATCTTATTGTAAAGAACCATTATACCCATAAATGGACTCTTTGTACTGTTGCTTATGGTGTTTATTATAAAGAATATGTTGAGAGTACATTCTTTGGTGGTTTTAACGCAAAATTAATTGGTGTATTAGTATATGGAAACAGTGTAGGTAGAAATGCCAGTAATAGCATTACTCCATTACTTAATAATGATAATGTGTTGGAATTAACTAGATTATGGATTGAAGATGGGTATGGTAAGAATATAGAAAGTTATTGTATAGCTGAGTCATTTAGACAAATAAACATAGACTATCCAGAAATTAAGTGTATTTTAAGTTATGCAGATAGTGAAGTTGGACATACTGGTAAGATTTATCAAGCTACGGGATTTATTTATCAAGGAGATAACTATGTAGATGTTGCTTTAATGCCTAATTACAGTGTAAGTCTTTCTGGTCCACCAGATTATGATTGGATACACAGCAGAACTGTATACTCAAAATGGAAGACTCATAACGTGGACAAATTGAAATTGAAAATTGGCAGAACATTTTGGAGGAAAAAGGAAAGCGGTAAACATAGATATATTAAATTTATATCAAATAAGATTGAAAATAAAAAGTTAACCAAGTCACTTAAGCACCCCTCCCGCCCCTACCCCCTAGTAGGTGGTTATAAGGAAGATATAATGGAGATAAAAGTTGAAAATACCAATGAACAATCTTTTTTTTAATGATATTTATATAGAAATATGAACATAAGCGAATTTAAAAAATTAATCAAAGAATGTATTCTTGAAGTTAAAGTAAAAAACTCTGTTAAAAATTTGATTCAAGAATCATTAAAAGATGTAAAAATTGAAAAGGGTGAATCTCTTCATTACAAAATGGAAGAATTAGCCGAAGACGTAAAGAAGATGTATAAAGATGCAGAAGTAACATTGGATGACGCAGGTTATTACAATGTATGTTCTTGTAATCCACATCATTTTAAAATCTATCCAATGACCGATGACAATTTTACAGTAACCTATATGAAAGACAACACAGACAGAATCAAAAAATTTAATCTAACTTTTTCTGCATTAAAGGAATTTATTACAGAAACACTAAAAACTACAGTTGGTAATTATGTTCAAAAGGCATTCTTAAAGAATGTTGAAAACAATAAGGACAAAGAATCTAAGAAAGAAGAAGGTCCAGAACATACTCTTAAAAAGGTTGAAGTAAAAGATCAAGTTGAAAAGAAAGAAGATCAACCTGATCAACCATTGAAACCAGTTGAAAAGATCAAAAAGTTATCTGATTTTCCTGTAAAAGGTGAAAAAGCTTCTTATAAGTATCCAAAACAAACTGATAAGAAATTGACTGTCAAACAAAAGACATTCAAGGGTAAATCAAACAAAAAGAAATAATATGAAAAATAAAATCGCATTGGGTTTGGCTGCATTTGTAGCACTTACCAATGTAAAAGCCGGGGACAGAGAGTGGGCCACTGTTGGTAAAGTTCTTACTGGTGTAGCTGCTCTTCATGTAGTTGAAAGGATTGTATGTCCTCCACAACCACAAGTTGTATATGTTAGTCAGCCAGTTGTAGTTCAACCTGCACCTGTTGTACAATATGTACCAGCACCACAAGTTGTATATGTTCCACAACCTGTTTATTATTATCAACCAACACCAGTGATAGTTGTTCATGGACATTATCATGGTCACTGGCATAGACATTAAAATTAAGTTTAAACATGAAACTGCTAGGTCAAACTAGCAGTTTTTTTATTTTTGGAGTTGACGTTCAAAGAAGCCCGTGGTAGAGTGGTTTCTGTAATATGAAGAATAAATCATCTCTGAAACTTGTAACCGTTGACGCAGCTCAAGTTAAGTCCTTCATCAAGGACTGTGACAAGTTGAAACCATCCTCTCTGGTGATGGATTCAATTAAGTGGAAATATCTTGTACGTAGTGTAATGCGTGGCAAGAATATTCTTATCGTTGGTCCTACTGGATGTGGTAAGACATTGGCTGCACAAACTGTAGCTAAGGCTCTAGAACGTCCATATTTTTATTTCAATCTTGGTGCTACCCAAGATGCTCGTAGTGCTCTTATTGGTAATACCCATTATGATAAGAATACTGGTACTTACTTTAATGAATCTGCATTTGTTAAGGCAATCAAGACTCCCAATGCTGTAATCTTGATGGATGAAGTTAGCCGTGCTCATCATGATGCTTGGAATGTGTTGATGACTGTTCTGGATGATCTACAACGTTATCTACGTTTGGATGAAAAGAAGGATAGCGAAGTGGTTAATGTAGCTGAAGGTGTATGTTTCATTGGTACGGCTAACATTGGTAATGAGTATACTTCTACCCGTGTTATGGATCGTGCTTTGATGAGTCGTTTTCCTGTCAAGTTGGAAATGAGTCCATTGAGCAAAGAAGTTGAGTTCAATTATCTAAAGAACCGTTTTAATATTTCCGATGTTGATCATCTTGATATTTTGAATGCGGTTGTTGAAATTGCTGTTCATACCCGTGATCAAGTCAAGAATGAAGACAGCAAGTTGAGTAATTTTATTCCAACACGGTCAACGGTTGAGATTTCAGAATTGATCTTGGATGGGTTTAATTTGCTTGAAATTGCTGAGACTGCCATTTATCCTAATTTTGCGGTTGAAGGAGGTATGGACAGTGAACGGACTTATGTAAAACAGTTGGTCCAGAAGTATGTCAAGGTTGAAACTAAGGACAAGTTGTTTTCAGATCCGTTGGCTAAGTCACTAGAACAACCTCCGTTCTAATAAATAAACAAAACATTGCCTGTCAAAATATATGAGTAATTACAGTGATTATTGGTTGGATGATGATGACATCTATCAAGATGATATTGATGTGGGTTCATCTGTAAACTTCAATCTAATTAAGTTGGCTGTAGCACGCCGTGCTGTAAGTAACTTTGTCAATATTTTGACAGGCAAATCTGTTCCTGTTTATTTTACATCTGAAGGCAAAGATAATTGTACGGATGGTAAGACTGTATATTTGTCCGCAGACATTTTGGATAAATCTGATTTTGATCCTGCTGTAGGACTTGCATTGCATGAAGGTAGTCATGTTGTATTGTCTGATTTTGATTTGATTAAGACTATTTGGACAAAGGTTGATCGTAGTCTTTACGATTTGGCTCAACCACTTCAAATTAGCAAAGATGAAGTAGCTGTCTTGGTTAAGACCTGTCTTAACTATGTAGAAGACCGTTATATTGATTGGTATGTTTATAACAATGCTCCTGGTTATCGTGGATATTATCTAGCATTGTATGAGAAGTTTTTTGATAGTCCAAAGATTAAAGTGATGTTACAGAGCAATCTTTATCGTGTACCTTGTATTGAAAGTTATGAAACTCGTATGATTAACTTTACAAATGAATACACTGATTTGGATGCATTGCCTGGTTTGCGTGATATTGCTAAGGTAATTAATCTTTCTAATATTCAACGGTTGACTACACCAAAAGACCGTTTTAATGTTGCTATGGAAGTAGCTAAAATCATTCTTAGTAACATTACTGAACATAAAAAGAAAGATAGTACTGAATCAGGAGATGGATTAAATGGAGAGGGAGAATCAGTAGATGATGCATTGGGTGGAAAAAATACAGATCCAGTGCCAAATGATGTAAAGAATGATAGTAGTTTTGATCCTGATGTATCAGATAGTAAAAATAAACAAATCAAGAAAGCTATTCAGAAACAGAAAGATTTCTTGAATGGTAATATTAAAAAGAAGAGGGTTAATAAAAAGGAGAAGAAGATTCTTGACGCAATTGAACAGAGTGGAATGACACTGGTAAAGAGTGGTTCTGATTATATCAAATCAGATGGATACTACAGTGTTGATACTATTCTTGTAACTAAATTGACCAAAGAATTGATTGAGACTGATGTATTTCCATTGAAATATGTTGTATACAATCATCACACTGGACGTTATGATTCTACTGCTGTTCTTAATCAAGATAACCAAAAGGCTGTAAATGCTGGATTAGTAATGGGTGCGGCTCTTGGACGCAAACTACAGATTCGCAGTGAGGTTAATAATACCAAGTATATGCGTAAGCCTGTTGGTAAGATTGACCGTAGAATTTTATCTGAACTGTCTTTTGATAATGAAAATGTATTTCATACAATTGATGTTTCAAAGTATAAACATTCCTACATTCATATTTCTGTGGATGCTAGCTCAAGTATGAGAGGAGACAAATGGATAAAGACTATTACTAGTGTTGTAGCTATTTGTAAGGCTGCTTCTATGATTGATAATTTAAGGGTAACTGTATCATTTAGAACTACATTTAATTCTAGTAATAGTACTTGTTCTTCTAATCCTTATGTAATTATTGGATATGATTCTGCTGTAGATAAAATCAGTAAGATTAAGACATTGTTTCCATATTTGTATCCAAATGGATCTACTCCAGAAGGACTATCATATGAAGCAATTATGAAACATTTGCCTGAAACATCAATTGAGTCAGATTATTATTTTCTGAATTTTAGTGATGGTGAACCAGCTATGAACTATACCACACAGAATGGTGATCGGATTAGTTATAATCAAGAATCTGCTGCTATTCATACAAAGAAACAAGTAACAAAGATCAAAAGTCAAGGATATTCTGTTTTGAGTTATTTTATTAAGAATAATGATTATATTAATCCAAACTCTGTAGAGTTGTTTAAGAAAATGTATGGAACAAATGCTTCATTCATCAATCCCAACAACCTTTTACAGGTTGCCAAGACGATGAACAAAATGTTTCTTGAAAAAAGTCATTGACATTTCGGAGGATATAATATAAAGTATTTTCAAGGTTGAGATTCAACCAGTAAACATAAACAAAAAACAAAACTAAATATATGAGTAATATTAAGAAGACAGACCGCAAGAACAAGACAAACCTAACTGTAACCTGGCCATCAAACGACACTTACTTTGGTGTAAGTGAATTGACTAATCTCAATAAAGATTTTATTGCGATTACACTACGAGTTCGTTTGAAGAATGCTCTTGATGAGGGTATTGTAACCCAAATCGGAACTGTACATGGTGGTAAGGGTCGTCCTAAGCTTGCTTTCGCAATGAGTCCAGTAACTGAAGCTGCTATTACATCAGCTCGTTCTGCTGGTGTTGTACTTGTTGACAAGTATAATACTGTAAATGTTCTGGATGTAAAGGCCGAGTCTGGTGCAACTGAACATGAAACCGTAACTGAATCAAAGACTAACGAAGTAGTTGCTTAATCTGTAAGATACATAAAAACGCCGTATGGGTACTTTATGTATTCATACGGCATTATTTTTTACCTATATATGGTTTTATTGGTTTTAATTTTATTAATTCTTTTAGGGTATAATAGTAGATAGTTATATCTTTTGGAAGAAGTCTATTAATATCCACTTGAATTTTTACTTTGCTACCGTATGATATTGGTTGATCCATTTGGCTATCATACAGAGCGATTGTTGTTGAATCTATCTCAATGTAATGGTATACTTTTTGAGTTGGATCTGGTTTTTTAAATGTCATACTAAATATAAATATGGGAAACGAATTTTTTGATGCTGGTGAGTTTGAATTTGAATTGGAGAAATCTAAGTTTATCAAAAACATGGATTATCTAAAGAGTATGTCTGCTGAAGAACAGACATTCTATAAGAAGTGGGTAGAAGTACAAACATATAAAGATTTTTTAAATAAATCTGGCATTGTAAAAGCTAAGATTTGGACTCCTACAAATATTAATAATGTAGAATCAACAATCAAAGAAATTGAAAATTTAAATCCTACCATAGTTCATGTTACTGCTGGAAGTGCATACGAACAAGATTGGTTGATGTTGAGATTGTTTTGCCATACTATGGAGTATGCACAAACGCCTGGTAGATTCATTAAACTATTGATTACGGATGGTAATGTAGATAATCCACGATATTTGGGTGCGGTAAGTATATCCAGTGATGTAATTCTAATTACGGATAGAGATAATTACATTGGATGGACTGCAGATAATAAATTAAAGGATAAACGATTGGTACATAGTGCAATTGGTAGTTGTATTATGAGTACCCAACCATTTGGTTATAATTTCTTGGGTGGTAAGTTAGTAGCTGCATTGATTACCACTTCTAAAACCAGAGAAATTTGGAAGAAACTATATGATGAAGAATTGGTTGGCATGACTACCACATCATTGTATGGTAGTTATAGTATGTATAATAGTCTTAAATGGTGGCATAAGTGTGGATCAAGCACTGGTAAAATGATGATTAAACCAGATGATAGTGTATATGATGTATGGCATCAATGGTTAAAAGATAATAAATCGGATCAGTATAATAAAGCAATGACTCAAAAAGAGGGTGTAAGTGGACCTGTAACTGGTGCTAAAAACAGAATCATTAATATGATATTCAAGACTTTGGGAATTAAAGTTAATGATTATACTCATGGATATGAAAGAGGAGTATATTATAGTTGTTTTTATGAAAATACCAAAGAATTCTTACAAAACAAGATAACTGAAAAGGATTTGAAGTTAAAAGAATTGTTTAAAAAGGATGTACAAGGTGTTTTGGACTGGTGGAAACCAAAAGCTATAGAAAGATATAAAAAACTTCATAGTGAAGGTAATATTAAGTCTGATATTCTATATTATAACAAAATGATAGGAATGACTTATGATGAAGCTAAATCAAAGTTTTTTAATGAAGTTGGACGATAGTTATATATTTATATAACAAATGATAGTCAATTTCATCAAAGATAATAGATTTCCTAAGTTTATCAATAAATTAGCTTCTAATTCATTGAATCAGACTGACGCTACATATGTAGATGATAGTCCTGATGGAATTTTTGACGGTGACATCGGTACTGTATTGGTAAAAGATGGCAAGGATATATTATACAGAACAAATAGTGATACTGAATTTACCAATATTTCTAGTTATTTTAAATCCGTTGTAGATGCAAAAAGTGGATTACTTACAAGTGGAATAAATAAAAAAGCCACTTGGATTAAAAATAGTTCTTCTACTGAAAAGACTTGGAAATTTTTGGGATATACTTGTCCATTTGACAGTACATGTGCTGCTTGTCCAATTCCATATACTTACTATTAAGTTCTTGACATTTTTATATTTTTATGGTAAGGTATAAACAATGAAAAAATCATTGTGTTGTATTTCTCTTCAACTTCAAGAAAAAGGTTATAAAGCGAATACTATGACCAAGACTAGGTTCTTGGCATTGGAACGTAAAAGTGCTTTATCTACTATTTCACAACGAACACTTAACAATGTACATGTTGCAGTGAATACATTTGCATTTTGTGCAAGTAAAGGTTGGAACTATAGAATTAGTAGTGACTTGTTTCCATTGGCTACTTTGCCAGAAGCAAATCTATCATTTGATGTTCTTCCCGATAAAGATCGTATTTATGCCGAATTCAAGCGTGGTGCAGATATTATCAAAAAAAATAATTTACGGTGTAGTACACATCCCGATCAATTTGTTGTACCTGCAAGTGCTACCAAATCTGTAGTAGAAAAATCAATTGTAGAACTAAAAAATCATGCTACAATTATGGATTTGTTTGGTTTACCTCAATCATATGAAGCTCCAATGAATATTCATATGAATTGTTACAAGGGTGATACCAAAGATATTGCTAAACGGTTTATTGATGTATACAATGATTTTCCTGTAAATGTAAAATCTCGACTTGTTCTTGAGAATGAGGACAAACCCAATAGTTGGAAAGTAGAAGAATTGTATGATTTGATTTATTCAAGTACTGGTATTCCTATTACTTATGATAATTTACACTACCGATGTAATACTGGCAAGTTGACTGCTAAAGATGCAATGAAGTTGGCAATTTCAACATGGGGTAGTTATCGTCCACTGTTTCATTTTAGCGATAATGATACTACCAATAAAAACCCTCGTGCGCATGGTGATTATGTTCGTAGTATTCCTGAAGAATATGTTGACATGGATAATGTTGACTATGAATTCGAATTCAAGGCTAAAGATTATGCTATTGAACGGTTTGAAAAAGAATTCAAATTATAATTAAAAAGATGTTGACGAAACGGTGAACATGGTGTAAAGTAATCTCAAGTTAGTAATGAAACTAACGAAACATAAAACAAATAAATAAAATAAATAAAGTTATGATTATTCGTAAAAACAACAAGATGCAGACTAACTTCGTGTATAATAGTGCTGCTAAGGTAGAAACATTCATCTCGTATCCATTTGCTGGAACCAAGCGAGCTGGTACTCGTTTGACCATTCGTAATGGCAAGACTCGTATTGATTTGAATGGTCGTCAAGTTAAGGCACTACGCAAGGTTCTTGCTACTGCTTCCCGTGTTAAGTAATCTTTAGTTTGAGTATGGGAAAAACATTTAGAAGAGACAATGAATTTAGGACTAAAAGTTCTAAGTTTAAGAAAAATAAAAAATTGTCAAAGGTAAATAAACCATATTTAAATAAAGGAGGGAAGGTAAGAAATTACCAAGATGAAGTAGATAATGAATATTAAATCAATAATTGTATTAATAATTAATGTAGTATTATTTTCATTATCGCTTAAGTTTCAGAGTGTAACGCCATTCGCAGTAATGTGGTTGGCGTTACATTCTTTTTATTTGAGTTATAAGTTAGAAGAATACAAAAACGTGATTCTCATTAGTATTAATGACGACAAGAAAAAATTGGAAAAGGAATTAAATACCTTGTATTTGAATCAAAAGACTGTATTATCGGTTATTAACGCTTTAAGAGCAAGAATCAATAATCATTATGGGAAGACCCAAAAAACAAAAAACCCCTCTCTCAAAGAACGATTCAAATCAATCGAACGAAGAGACGCAGAACTTAACGAAGACTAAATCTTTATTTGATCACATCTCTCAAATTAGAGAAGTTAAGAATCCTAAGTATTTTGATACACTTACTGCTGCAGATATTAAATCATTCAATAAGTATACATTGTTGATGGGTCTTAGTATGGATCAAATCATTATTGAAGAGATTGCGTTTGTATCCAAGTACTTTGACATCTTACCTGAGAAACACCTTTATAAGGTATTGTGCGATTTTGTACCACATGGTAGACGGTTTTGTAAATGGATTAAACCCAATAAGGTTAAAATCAACAAAGATTTAATTCAATTGGTTGCAAATAAATTTGAGGTTAGCAAAGATGATGCCTATAGTTATTGTGTACTATTTTTCAGAACGGAAAGTGGTATTAATAGTCTGATTGATATATGTAAACAGTATGGTAAATCAGAGAAAGAAATAGAAGGGTTGATGGAAAATGAATAAAATTTATATAGGAGTATCTGGATTTGCTAGAAGTGGTAAGAATTTATTTTGTGATATTGCGCAAAAGGTCTTAAAAGAAAAGTATAATTTGACATCCAAAACATATGCACTTGCATATTTCTTGAAAAAAGACTGTGAACCATTTATTCAAGAAAAGTTAGGATTAAGTGCTTTTAGTGAAAAGACCGAAGACAAGAATGCTTTTAGAGAAATGTTGGTATGGTATGGTGGTGTAAAACGAAAACAGACTGAAGGCAAATATTGGACGGGATTGTTACATGAAGAATTAAAGAAAGATACCAACGATGTAAACTTTATCAGTGATATACGTTATATAGAATATGTTGATGATGAAGTATTTTGGTTGAAAAAACAATTGGGTGGTAAGTTAGTACATATTAGTAAATATACATATGGATTTCCATCTGATGGAAGACATTATAGAATTAATGATAAGAGTAAGAAGATTTATGGAGAAGCTCCTAATCAACATGAAGCGTTGAATGATCCTAAAATTAGAATTCTTGCTGATTATAAGGTTGAATGGGAACAAATAGTTACTGATAAAAATCACAATGATTTGATTAGTAATCCAAATTTAAATCTTATTGTAGAAGATTGTCTTAAGACTATACTGAAATAGTTCTGATATAGTTTGAGTTATCATAAAATTCTATTGTTTTATCTTCTGATACTGACAGTAGTAAATCTATAGTTGGTTGGTCAATGTTATTTATTGTAGATACATATTTGTTATTACAGTCAAATAATTTTTGACCTTTTTCTTTTGCTTTACAACTGCATATATTTTTAAATTGATCTACACAGGCACACAATTGCATTAAACTTCCATTGGATGTTAATGGTTCTTTAGTTTTGATATAGTTGTATAATTCATTCAAATTGGAGATTCTCATGGCGATAACTTATTGAATATAAAATATGTAATTAGTGATGTTACATAAATAGTAGGTATTTCTAGAAACGAATAACCAAAAATAAATTTTCCTATTAAAATCAACCAAAAATTCAAACAAAATGGACACGTAATCAATCTAATAAAAAAACTATTATGTTTTTGTAATAGGTATGAGTGATATGTAAGGGTAAAATCTGTTTCTTTTGTATTTAAATAGTCATTTACTTTAAACCATTTAAGTCTTAATAAGTGACTGTATTCAACAAATGCTTCAGTATTGAACCATATTATTAATATGAAGGTGTATATAAATATAATTCCAATCATAATTTAATTTGTTTGATGATATAATCTGCAATTGATAAAGACGATGTTGCTGCTGGACTTGGACAGTTTATAACATTACATACATTATCTTTAATAACTATTTCAAAATCTTGAATTAATTCTCCTGTATTTGACATTGCTTGGGCTCTTACGCCTGCATCTCCTTTAATCAAATCGTTTTCTTTAATATTTGGTACTAATTTTTGTAATGCTTTGGCAAATTGTTTTTTGCTGATCGATTGGTGTAATTCTTTAAAACACATGTATTTGTGTTTGAATATAAATTTCCAAAATCCTTTAAAAGTGACATAATCAAAGATATCAATTAGATTTATATCGAACAACGAATATCCTTCTCTAGAGAATGCTAATACTGCATTTGGACCAGCTTCAATGCCTCCATTAATTAATCTAGTAAAATGAACCCCTAAGAATGGATACTTAGGATCGGGCACTGGATATATTAGATTTTTAACTAAATGTTCTGATTCTGGTTTTAGTTTATAATACTCACCTCTAAATGGAACAATTTTTGATTTAATTTTAGTAGTGAATTTTGAGATTTTATCAGAATGTAATCCTGTACAATTGATTAAAATGTCGTAATTAAATTGTTCGTTTTCAACAAATACTTTATCTTTAGTAATATTAATTACTTTGGAGTTTAATTTTATTGTATGTCCATTGTTCGTAATTAGTTCTGATAATTTTTGTATTACTTTTTTATAATCAACAATTCCTTCTTGTGGAACATGTAGAGCTTCAATTCCTCCTACATTTGGTTCAATTTCAAGCATTTGTTGTTTGTTTAATTTTCTAAGATTTTTTAATCCGTTTTTTGTTCCACGTTCAAACAATTCATTTAATTTTACGGATTCTTCTTGATTTGTAGACACTACTAATTTTCCGCATATTTCATGTGGAATATTGTATTTTTTACAAAATTCTGTCATTTGTTTAATGCCTTCGACAGATAATATTGCTTTTAATGAACCAGGTTTATAGTATAAACCACAGTGTAATACACCGCTATTGTGAGTACTTTGATGTTGTCCTAGATCGTTTTCTTTTTCTAATACTATAATGTTTAAATTTTTATTGGAAGATAGTTTATATGCTACGGCCAATCCAACGATTCCGCCGCCTACGATAATTACATTTTTCATATTATTTCGTATTCGATTTCGGTTTCTGAAAATCCCCATGAATCTTCGTTTCTAGATATCATTATATGTTCGTGCATAATATATTTATCGAAATATTCCACCCAATCCATTGCATTATTGTAAAACTTTTTACTGGGGGAAGTTCCATCGTTTGACATTCCTGTATGACTCATATGATATAAAGGAATATCATATATATCTTTTAATTGAAATCCATATAACACAGATTTTTTCTGGACATTTGTATCAACGAAACATGCATATTTCATTTCTTCCTCGTATCCTCTAACTTTTAACCAAATATTTTTTGTTGCAAATTGAAAGTCGCCACAACAATTAAATAAACTATAATTGTCATTTGGAGTTACTTTTGCAGGAAAATACCTCGGTTTACTTGTATGATTTAAATAGTCGATATAATCATTTATATTGTTTTTATTATCAATTACATCTTTATATTCAATATCTCTTCTACTCAAAACATACATTGTATGCTTATTTGTTTTTTTAATAAATTCTTGAAGAATTTCTTTTGTTGGAGGAATAATATCTGTTGTAGATAAAACTATATATTCGGCATCCGTTCTTCTAATTCCTATATTAAAAGAAAATACAGTAGAACATGCTTGTGCATTTGGATCGTAATTTTCTAAAATTTTAGCAATTTTTGGTTCGATTACAAAATGTTTTAATCTTCCTGTTTTAGGAATTTCATCGATGATCTCATATAAGAAACTTTGTTTTTCCGAATTCCAATCAACATAAATTACTTCATCAAATGTTTCCAACATTTTGGTAATATGAATTTTGAAACGATCCTTTTCTTTATAACCATCGTTTCTACCAAAAACAACAACACATGTTTTACCCTTTACTTTATCCGGCAAATTATATTTTTTGATGTCATCTTTATGTACGCATAAGAAATTGCCATTATCACATACATTGTATGTAAAATACTTAAATTCATCTTGATCTAATGGTCCTGCACAATCAACGATATTGTCTAATGGAGATATATCATATATTTTGTATCCTAATTTATCTATGACGTTGAAATAATCTTCAAGTTCTAATTCTGTTAAGAACCTAAATGCTTCTACCATTAGAACAGGTTTATTTTTATTGATTAAAGGAATTATGGTTTTTAATATTTCTTTATCATATCCTTCTGCATCAATTTTAATAAATTTGATATTATCAATGTCAGATTTATAATTTTTTTCGATGAAATCTAATAAATTTACACCATTTACTTCTTGTTCATATGAATGATGTTTACAAAACCCTTTATTTTCCAAATTTGTCAAGAATCCTCCATTAGAACCTTCTTTATGTATTTTAGGGTCGCTATAATTGAATATGTACTTTTTATTTTCTTCGGTACATGCTAAGTTATATGTATCTACATTTAAATAGTTTTCTTTTTTTAAGTTTGATTCTAGACTTTGAAAGATAAAATTATTTGGTTCAAATGCAATTACTTTTTTTGCACATTTTGCAAATAATTTTGAGAAAGATCCTATGTGAGCGCCTACATCGATTACTATACAGTCTTTATCAATTATTTTTTGAAATCTATCTTTTTTAAAATTAAATGTTTCTTCTGACATAATTATTTTTATTTATCTCTTTTTGAAAGAATTGGATTGTTAATTGGCCAAAACACATTATATTCGGGATCATTCCACTTAATGTGAATTTGTTTTTCTATAGGAACATAACTTTTTGTTAATTTGTAATGAAATAAACAGTCTTCAGATGTCACTAAATGTGCATTTACACATCCAGCAGGAACAAGAACTTGATATCTATTTTTATCATTTAATTGGAAATATTGTATATTTTTGTAGGTAGATGAATTAGGTCTTACATCAATTACTACAAAATACACGTTTCCTTTTAATACATCAATTAATTTCCAATTATCTGTATCTCCGTGGAATCCCCTTAAAACGTTTTTGGTTGAATTAGAAAATGAATCTATAACAAATTTCAAATCAGATTTGAATATTTTAGAATAATGTTCTTCATTATATGTTTCAAAGTTTTCGCCTCTATGATCATAAAATGACTCTGGTTGAATTACTATTAGATCATTGATAATAGTACTACATTCTTTTATTTTAGAATTCATACATTATTTAATACATTCAATAAAGTATCAATTTTTTCTCTTTGTAGACCTGGATAATTGCCAATATACCAACTAAAGTTATGAACGTGGTCTACTACTTTAAAATCGTCATAGTTGATATTGAAATGTTTTTTGATGTATGGTTGTCGAAGTTGATTTCCTCCACCGGACATTCCTCTTCTAAATTCAATACAGGCTTCTTTTAATCTCAATTCTACATTTAGACGAGTAACAAAAGAAGGATCTTTTAAGATTACTGTAAATGCATAATTACATTGTCCATCTAATTCTATGTCAGTAATATATTTGGAAGGATCTAATTTACTCATAAAATAGTTATAGTTGTCTATTCTATTTTTGTTATTTTTGTCTAATTTTTTCAACTGAGACAATCCTAACACTGCATTAAGTTCGGTACTTCTAAAGTTATGAGATGGACGTAAGAAAATGAAATCTTTGTTGAGATCAGGATTTTTATAGATAATTTCATTTCTCATGGATTCATCCGTCATTTCTCTAATCATACCATGTGATCTTAATGCTCTACAAATTTGATAGAATCTTTCATCGTTGGTACAAATCATACCACCTTCAATAGTGGACATATGATGTGCGAAGTAAAAACTAAAATTGCTTACAAATCCATATGATCCTACTTTTTTACCTTTAAATGTAGTACCGTGAGACTCGCATACATCTTCAATTAGATGAATGTTATTCTCTTTACAAATGTTTAATAGTTCGTCTGTGAGACCATTGATTCCCAAAACATGAGTCAAAAATATTGCTCTTGTTTTTGGTGTAATTAATTTCTTAAGTTTTTCCAAATCAAAAGATAGATTTTTTAGATTGATATCACAAAATATAGGTGTAAATTCGCTAAATATTACTGACGAAACATCTGATATCCATGTTAGGGGCGGTAAAATCACTTCGCCGTCTTCGTACAGTTCATTTAATGCAAGTATTGTCAATTCATTTGCACTAGCTCCACTATTAACCATCAAATTATATTTAGTACCCAACCATTGACCCCATGCATTTTCAAATTCAACTACTTTTGGTCCATTGGTTAGTTTTGGTATTGGTGTTTGATTTAGAAAGTTTATTAGTGTATTGACATCTTCTCTGTCAATATTGTCTTCCATTAATGGTAAGTAAAAATTATTCATAACTTTTTTAGTAGTTCACTTGACGAGTATATTTTTGGTAGATCAAGAATTGATTCTTCTATTCCAATTTCTTTACATACATCTGATTCTGCAGTAACTAAATTTGAACCTTTTCTATCGCCACTGTTAAAAAATATCAAGTGATCTTCTTTATATTTATTTTTTAAATATCTAAGAGTCTGACATTGAGTTTTGTCTTTGTCAACAGAAATAAATACATCATCAACTGATTTCAAATTAAATATAATTTTAGATCTGTGATTTTCGTCCATGAATTCTTTTGTTCCTTTTAATTCACGTTGGTAATCACTATTGATGACTGCAATTAATTTATCACAGTTTTCTTTTGCAGAATTGATGTATTCGATATGTCCATAGTGGACGGGATTAAAATACCCAGATACTATTCCTATTTTCATATATTAACTAGAAAAAATTTCAGATGTTCCTGATTTTTCAAAATCGAATTCTAATACATTACCATTATATTTTTCAAGTATTTTGGTTTTTATAATAGGATCTGATACAACTAACACAAATCCACATCCTCCGCTTCCTAATAATTTTGCACCATATGCACCCATTGACATTACATCATCGATTATTTGCTTTATTTTATTATTAGAAATTAATGGGGATATTTTTTCTTTATTGATCCAACTTTGATACAACAAACATCCTATTGATTTTATATCTTCTTTTAAGAATGCAGAGTATGATTCTTTTGCTAATTCTAATATATTCAATTTATTGTTTATATCATTTTCATGAGATTTAGCAATTTGATCTGTATTTCGTTGTTCGTCAGTATATATTAGTGTAAATGATTTCTGTAATTCTACTAAAAATTCTTCTGTTAATGGTAATGGTTTTATACTAAATTCTCCGTTTTTATCAATTTCTATGGAATTTAAACCTTTTGCAAAAGGCCAAATTTGATCTTGAATGCCACCACTTTCATTGAGAATTTCTCTTTCTATTTTAATCGCAGATTTGATTATCTCTTTTTTATTTATTTGTTTGTTTTGGAGTTTGTGGATTAAATATGACATTCCTACGCAATATGTTGATGAACCACCTAGTCCGGTTCTTGCTGGAATGTCTGAATATGAAAAAAATTCAATCGGTTTATCTACATTATAGTATTTTAATGTCGCTCTAATTAGTGGATTTTGTATTTGTTCTATAGTATCCACTAATTCATACTTTGAATATGTGCATAAATATTGTTTTGAGAGTATTGATGGTCGATACCTCATAGAAAGATAACAATATTTATTAATAGTTGTACCAATTATAAATGACCCGTATTTTTCATAAAATCCTTTATAATCGGTAGATCCTCCAAATAATGATATTCTAAATGGCGATTTAACGATAGTCATGTTATTTTTCTCCGTAATAATCACCCCATTCAACTAAGATAGTGGATCTATTATCAGTTCGTTCATAAGCATATTGGAATGATTCAAAAATTTGATGTGGTTCATCCAATCGAATAATATCAACTGTATCACACATTGCTTTAAATCCTCCTGAAAAATCACTGATATGTTGATGTTGTGGATGTAATGGACGTTGAGAACCAATTGATGTTCTAATAATTACTTTTGGTTTATATCCTCCATCAGACATAATTTTCATTTTATCCAAATGATTTACCAATTGATTTGCGGCTAGTAATAGAAAATTCCATCTAGGATATATAGAAATAGGAACTGTACCATTTAATGCCATTCCAATTGACATACCCATTTGCATATCTTCATTGACAGGCATTTCTAATAACTTAGATCTATCTACATCTTTTAATGTATTTGTCATACCAGTACCGGCATATTCTACTGCCTGACCTAAAAACAAAGTGTTTTCTTTAGTTGCCAACCAATCCATTGATTTTTTAAGTTCGTCGAAATATTTCATAATATTAAAATTGAATTCTTTTGCCTGCGCCAGCGTGAGGATACTTTGTTTCGTATTTGTAATATTTAATTTTACGAGTTTCTTTTGCAAAGAATAATTCTTCACAATTCCACACTTTCAATGTATCTGTACAAACAGATTTACCGTTATTTTCTATAATATAAGTAATAGGTAAATCATGATTCACTGAATATTTCCAGTTTTCAAAAAAGGTACCCGTTTCAGATGTCATGTCACCAACGAAACACCAAACCTTTTCATTGGAACCTTTTCTTTTAATGTCTAATGCTACTCCAGTTGCAATAGGAATATTTCCCGTTACAATTGCAGATGAATATACTTTATATTCTGGATAACACAAAGTAATTGATTTGCCCTTGAGAATATCAGATTTAACGGTTTCTGGTGGTACTCCCTTTAACAAACATTGATAATGTGATCTCCATGTACAAAAAACCCAATCTTCTTCTTTAATATCATCAAATATTTGAATCATTTGTGATTCGTTACCGTTATACAAATGAATAGGCGCTTTTATTTTTGAATTATTAAACTGTTCCGCAATGTCTTCTTCAAATGATATTAATTCTGATGGAGTATAGTTTTTTATCATAGTCAATATACTTATGTAGTTTTACTTTTGTATGTTTATTTTATTTCTTCTTCTACAATCTTTCTTTTTAACTTAATTTTTAACATTTCTTTAATATTATTTACTGCTGTCGCACCATATTTTCGTTCAACTTTTTCTAAAAATGGTGGATATGAATGATATTCTTCAAACGCATTATCTCTAAATTTTATAATTTGTGCAGAGGTCAATGCATCTGTTGGCAAAGGTAATGTTTCATATGAATGAAATGAGAATCCTTCATATGTTTTTGGTATTGGACGACCTTTATCAATTGCATCTTTATACAACTTACTTCCTGGTAATGCCATTGCAGCATATGCATTCCAACCAAATGTGCATAATTCTTTAGAAAGATTCAATGTTTTTTGCATACTATCAAAAGTGTCACCAGGCAATCCAAATATATAATTTGCCATGATTTCTATATCCGATTCGTGAATGTATTGAATTACTTTTTGAATATCTACGTCTTGAAATTTACCTTTGGACACTTCCAATCTTACATTTCTATCTCCACTTTCGATTCCTAAACAAAGCCATTTAATACCAGCTTCTCTTACCAACTTTAGTAGTTCTGGATTTGATACGGTATCAATACGAGAATATGCCCACATTCTTAAATTTTTACCATATCCTCTTTCTTTCAACATAGTACATAGAGGAACATAATATTTTTTATTCAATAGAAACATTTCATCTACAATACGAATGGTTTCTACACCCATTTTAACTAACTTGTCAAATTCATTAATAATGAATTCGGGAGACCAATATCTCATAGAACTATAATTCGATGCAACACCGATTTCATCATTATCATTTCTGTTAACAATATTAATCATACAAAAATCACATCCAAATCGACATCCCAATGATGTCTGAATTGCAGCATAAGGTGTACGTTTATTATGATCGTATTCTGCATGCCACATTGGAGAACGGTATAAATCCAATGGTTTTTCTTTATATGGTAACAAATCCCATGCATAGCCTGGTAAATCAATATCCAATCTATCTTGTGGAACAACACTTTCAGGTGCATTTAATGTTGGGAATCCATTTTTTCTCCATGCAATTCCTTTGATGTGGTCTAGCTTATTTACATCAATATAATCTTGTGATATTAGATTTCTTAATGCGTAAACACCTTCATTTGTGAATACAATATCAATTGATTTTTCTTCAAACAATGCCTTTTTTGGTAATGCTTGGACATAAGAACCAACGAAAGCAATAGGAATATTACAATTTTGTTGTTTAATATAATTGGAAAGTGCAACTGCGCCACTCATACTTACTGTTCCAGCATTTACATTTTGCCCATATACTACAAAACATATGAGTTTTGGATTGATATTCTTAATACGTTCAAACGATTGTTCTACTGATAGATTTTCTGCGTTAATATCCAAGATAGAAACTGTTTTCCCTATAGAACGACAAGATTCTGCTAATAGTAATGCCCATGTTGGGGGTTCAATTGCAGAATAAGTTGTTGATAATCCTTGATAAATTGCTTCTTTGTTTCCCGGATTGATAAATAATACATTCATATTTATTTTATAAAACTATATTTAATCTCACTATAATTGAATTCTTCGTTTGAAAGATATACACTCTTTTTTAGAAAATTGAACAGTTTTTCTGGTTGTATATGATTTTCATTTTCATCATATAAATTTGAATCGTGTTTAAATCCTCCATAAAAATCAACATAACCAAATCCTACTTCTTTAGCTTCATTTGACAACAATCTTTCTTCTGCTGTTGATTTACATTTGAAAAAGTGTTTCCATGCTAATTTATGATTCCATCCTATTTCATCCATGAAACCAACACTATGTCCGTCTGCAAATCCAATATGTTTTAACATTACACTTTTATTGTGAACTGTAATCTTTTTGTTAATGGATGCGGCTAAATAACTATAAGTTGTTTCTGTACAATGAGATGCAAAAATATCAGGAATTATTTTAGTATCATATTTGACATACAATTCTTTGTCAAATAATATTACATGCATGTTTCCTGTTTTTCCGATATTAATACAAAAATGATCTTTTTCTAATAATTGATTCAATTCATCCCAACATTCATTGTACCACCCATCCAATCCATGATCATTATCTACTAATGCGTATGTCATGGCACTATTAGTACTAAAATGTAAATGACTGAGTTTGGTTAATACATCATAATCTGTTCCGAATTTTACATCTGATGCTACATAAATATATCCATCAAATGTACCGAATTCAGATGAACAAATCTGCGTGGTATGATTAAAAGTAACATTTACTGGTAAAGTTTCATCGGTGAAATTAAAAACTACATTTTTATATTTATTTTTAAATTCGATGAGTGTTTTCTTAGATGACTCTGATATCTTACATCCTGATATTGCAACAGTAAAGTTGTTATACTTTTGATCTACAATATCTTGTAGATGATTAACCCACATTTTAATGTTATCGTGTTTAATCCCACAAATATTGTATACAACTAATAAATTTTTATCCATTTTAAATATAACTAATTGTTAAATTTTATAGATTGGTAAAATCTTTATTTTTGAATTTTACAATCATTTTATATCCTTTTAATAATTCTTGAATGCCGTGATCCAATGAATAATTAGCAGTCCATCCTAATGATTCTAATTTTTGATTTGAAACTCTATAATTTCTTTGATCAAAATCTTTCTTAAATTCATTTTGAACTATTACTAATTCTGGCACATACTTTTTAATAGTTTCTGCCAATTCAAGTTTATTACAATTTGCTGATGTCAATCCAACATTATATGCAGATTGATTACACTGATTGTAATTACGAATCATGAAAGAGAATGTATTTGCTACATCACGAACATGAACATAATTACGAATAAAATGGGATTCAAATAATACTAAATAACCATCGGTTAATGCTTTATATGTCAAATCATTTACCAGAAGATCCATTCTCATTCTATATGACATACCGAATACAGTTGCTAGACGTAATGCAATACCATTTCCTGAGTCTAAAAGTGCTTTTTCAGCATCACATTTAGTTTCTGCATATAATGATAAGGGTTTAAATGGACTGTTTTCAGTAATAATCTCTGTAGATGATCCATATTGACTGTTTGTATTTGGAAGAATAATTTTTTTATTAGAATCAGATTTTGAAAATTTGATTACATTTTTAATTTGATTTAGATTTATATCAATCGCAGCTTGAGGATTTGATTTACACGCAGGCATTCCTACAATTGCAGCTAGTGGTATAACTACTTCGTTTTCATTTACCAATTTTTCCAATAAAGATTCATTTCTTACATCTCCTAGTACGAAATTGAAATTTTCATTTGAACAGAACCCACCTAGTGATAATTGATTATAGGATAAATTATCAAGGATAGTTACGGAATGTCCTTCTTTCAATAGAGTTTCAGTCAAAACAGATCCCAAGTATCCAGCACCACCAGTAATTAGTATTTTTTTCATATATGTTTAATAACCATTTCTTTAAGAAGAGTTCGGCCATTTTGATAATTATAAAGCCATATTTCTTCTTGATTTTGTTCTCCGATTATATCAGATATATATTTAAAACAGAAGAAATTAATTTTCTTTATTTTACATATTTTCGCAAACGCATATCCTTCCATGTCAACTAAGTCACATTTACGTTTTGGAACTGATGTTTGAAATGAATCAAATGTGGCGAGTGTATATAAATTTGGATTTATAATTATAGGTTCCAATACATAACTTGGATAGTCAAGTTCTCCTTCTATAAACGTTCCACAACTTACTACTTGATTCTTTTTTTCTATTATTCCAGCCGCAGTTCCAACATTAATAACAGTATCAATATATGGATTGTTATATAAATAAGTTAATAACGATATACTAGCATTTATTTTACCAACTCCTGTATATAATACATTTAATTCCTTATCAAACGGAAATTCTTGTTCTAATGCCGATACAATTATATAATTCATATATTATTTTCGGAGATAAAATCTTTAAACAATCTGGCAATAACATCTTTAAATCTAAAATTTTTAATCATTTTATAGTTATGTTCAATGTATGGCAATCTACTATAATAGTCATCGGGTGTTAAATTGTTTATTTTTGACACCAATTCATCAGTTGAATTGAATCGAATTATACCTCGTTCATCATATCCAAGTTCTTCTAAATTTGGACATCCCCAATAAATAGGAACAGTTTTAGTTGCAAAAGCGTCACAGATTTTTTCAGTACACCAATTGTTGTATTTTACATTTTCTACTCCAATATGGAACATTGATTCTTGATAACATATTTGTTTTTGTACCCAAATGTCATTTGGTCTACCAATGCCTCCTTTTTTAAAATCCTCAATATTAAAATCATCTAATGTATAGAACCATTTTTTAGGAATAGTAATTTTGTTTTCTATCTTATGAATTTCCTGTCTAAATTTATGTCCTTCTACTAACGTTTTTGCACCACATAAGAAACTTATTTCGAATTTTTTATTTGGATATTTATCGTTAAAATCTTCTAGATAGTTATGATTTATATCACCTGCGCCACCATCTCCAATATAATGAAAGAATATTGCATTAGAACAATCTTTAAACAAAGATTCATTCCATGTTATAATTCCTGTAAATAAATGATTATTTTGTCGAACCCAAGATTGTAGTCCAAAAAATTCATTTGGTTCAACTAATATTATAAAATTATATGGATTTATATTTAACTGATCAAGACTTTTTGGTATATAATCATAAAATAAGGTAATTGGTTTATCTTTACATACCTTTTTAAATTCATCGTAAGTATGACATGTATCCGGTCTAAAATTTGAAAATATTTTCATATGTTTTTAATTATTTTTTTATCTATTAAATTTTGTATTCCAACATTTATATATCCATTCATTTTTGAATCAAAGTCTTTTCTTTGATTTGGAATGTCATTTAGTTTTATCAATTTTTTGTAATAATTGGTATAACCAGTACTATTCATTGAACCATAACAATATTCAGTAGTAATCTGATTTTTTAATATATATTGTTGGATGTTTACACCTTTATTCTTTGCAAAATTTGCTAATATCATTGCATAAAAATCACAACCACCATATCCTCTCCATCCCTTTTGTACAATAAAATTTTCCCACGTTTTTTTATTATATAAATCCATCCAACCGGCAAATTTAAATGTATTAATTGGGAATAGTTCAATATCAAGTTCGTTAACTTTCATATAATTACGAACATCATATACATCAATTTTATTATAATCTTTATGTGAAATATGACTATAATTCGCATTGGATATAACATCCCATGTATCATCCCATAATTTTGGAATTTGTGGAGAAATTATAAAAAATTCATTGTTTATGATCTTGGAGGATTGTATGTGTATAGATAACAAATGTTCTGTGAAATACATATCTGGATTTAATACTATGTAATAGTCAATATGAGATTCCGTAGACTCTAACATCGTATTAAGTCCGCCATACAATTCATTACCATCATAAATTTTAAAATTACATTTATACCCATTTAATAATGGTTGTAATGATTTAAACTTGTCTATAAAGAAATCTTTTGGAATTTTAGTGGATTCCCAATCAATTAAATAACTTGATAGATTTAATGTAATGTCTACATATATAACATCATCTTTATTCAGATGATATTTAGATTTGTTTAATTGGGTAAAAGATAATATTGCATAATCTAATTCCCAAGGCATTAAATGACACGTAATTTTATAATTCATTTAACAATTTTATTGTTTTAATTAATCCGTCATTAATATCTGTAAAGTTATTTAGTCCGGACAAATTCTTTATTTTTGTATTGTCGCCGCATATAAATCCATTACTTGTTGTTCTATTTAACTTTTTATCAAATATTATTTCGGATTTACTATTGGTTAACTGGTGTATGAGATTGATGATGTTTTTTAACTTATATTGATTATTTGAACAGATGTTATATACACCATTATCATTTGATATAATCAAATGATATACAAAGTTTACAAAGTCATCTATATACAAATAATCTATTATCGTATTACATTCATCTAGATATACATTTTCATCTCTTAAAAACTTATTGATTAATGATGGAATTAATCTCGTATTAACATCATTTGGGCCATAAACATAACAAGGACGAATCCACGACCAGTTTATATTGTTTTGTTTACAAAACATTTCACTATATTGTTTAAATGTAAATTTTGACAATCCATATAAACTATTAGGACGTTCAAAAAACTCCTCTGTAATTGGAATTGAATAGTTTCCATATTCAGCAAAACTTCCGACTCCTATGATTTTTGGTTTGTATTTAAACTTATTAATTAACTCTATAAATTTTATATGATCTGGTATATTTTTGTGATATTGATCTATATGATGAATGTCTTTGTAACTATTTGCACCATTCCATCCAAACAATAAGATTACCTCAGGCAAAAAAGATTCGATGTCATTGATATGAATTTCCAATTCATTTATGTAAGATGATATAAATTTACATTTATCTACAACCGAGCTAATATTGTTATTGTTTTTTGATACAACTAATACGTTGTGATTTTTTTTTACTAGTTTTTTTACAATATTAGATCCTAAGAATCCATTTCCTCCTGTAACCAATATGTTCATAGTTTAGACAAAAATTCTAAAGTTTTGATTCTTACTAATTCGTTTCCAAATTCGAGTGCTTTATCATCTATATAGTAATCTGCTAGGATTTTTGGACTAGACCCAGATAGTTTTTTGGCTTCTCTTTCTGGATTATTTTTGTTGACTTGATCAAATTCCAATCCTTGTTGTTTACACCATTCAATTGCTTCAGACAAACATTTCAATTTTTCATTATCTCCTCTGTTAGTCCAAAGAATCAAATAATGTCCTTTTTCTCTTAGTTTGATTAAGAGGTCCAATAGATTTTTTTGTTGTTCTGTCTGTTTTCCAATAGATGGAAATGCATACTCACATAGAGTACCATCAAAATCGACTGCTATAACTAATTGTTTCATATATTTTATTGTTTATTACTTTTGTTAATTAACTCTTTTGCGTTTAAAAATGCAAGTTTGATTAATTCATCATTGTTATAGAAATCGTTTGATGTAATGAATTCTTCAATTAAATCTCTGGCAAATGTTCCAATTGATACACCATTGATTCTTACACCTGCTTTTTCAGCTAATTCTTTACTAAATGAATTTGTTCCTCCTGAAATTAGAAGTGGAATGTTGTCAACATCATTTATATCTTTATAAATTTTCTTTGATGAGATCTTTGGTTTTCCGAGTTTATCTACACCACGTTTTTTATCAATTCTCATGTTGAATTTTTTATTTACAACATCTGCACATGCAATTGCTTGTAAAGTAGTGTTATAATCGTCTTCTCCTCCACTCATTGGATAACCATCTGCTTGAATCATTAAACGATTTCCAGATACTTTCCTTGCTTCTTGAATTCTATGTTCTAATCGCAAATTGCCAAGATTTAGTCTATCAAGACACATAGAATTATAATTGGTTGGATTAATTTCATTAATAAGTTTCCACTCTTGTAATGTAATATCATCTTCGCCAACAGCAGCATGAAGTTCAAATAATTCTGCTCCCGCCTCCATGCATTTTGGTAACAATTTGTTTATTTCTCTTGCATTATGCCGATATGATATAATATCTGACTTTGGACAAATACTACTACATTTACCACATCCAATACAAAGATCTTTAATAACAATTTCTTTTGATTGATCTTCTACATCGAACGATCCATTTAAATTTCTAAAAAACTCTAGATTTTTAGTAAAGTCTTTTGGAATTGCATCGGTTGGGCAAATGGGAATACATAATGTACATGAAATACATTTATTTGGATCGATAAATGATTTTCTTACATGAGGATCTCCTGGCATACCAACACTAACCATGATATATGGTCTATGTTCAATCGTAACATCTAACTTGTGAGCATATTCGTATGCCAAATCAATTCCTTCCATTGCAGATTTTACAATATCAACATTAGCAGATACATCTAGGATTTTTGTACCTGCTAAAGTATAAATAAAAGCCAATTTTTTAACTTGACTTTTATCTTCGTTTCCTGCCCCACATATCATTTTAAAACATTGTTCTTTATGAACAATGTCTTGTAAGATTTCAAATCGTGTTTTCATGTTATTATCTATTAGTTAAAGACTTTATTCTGTCATCTAATTCATTAACAGTCAATATAAAATTGTTTCTTTTATATTTTAACAATTCGATTTCATATTCAAGTGCAGATTGAATTGTTTTTTCTAAATAATGAATATTATAGTCGTTCAGTTTAATAACTACATTTCTAGTTTCAATTTTATCCAACAAATTGTCAAAATACATTTTTTTAATAAATTCTACACTTTTTGTAGATATATTACCTCCTAATGTAGTTGAATAATTATATTTTTTAGATTTTATAAGAATGTCTTTTACTTTATCAAATATAAAATCACAATTTACTTCTGATTTATTCATGAAATATGATTTTGAAAAATCCGATCTACCAATAATAATTCCGTTTAACTTATTATTGCCATATTTTAATATATCATCTAAATTTTCATATGCAGTTTTCGTTTCTATAACTATATAAGAGTGCATTCTGTCTGAATGTAATGATGTGATATCAGTAAATTTAGACAATGCAAATGAAGATTCCACCATGGGTGCAATTATATCATTTATACCATATTTGATGCAATTGTTTATATCGGTTTTAGCTTCACATCCACCAATTTTAACAAAACATTTAAGATTACAAATATCTGTAATTCTTCTAACTACGAGTAAATCATCTAAATTAACACCTTCATCTTCAAATGATTGTTTTAATCCGATGATTCCATAATTAGTTGATAATAACTCTAAATTTTTTATTAAATTAACAATCATAATTTTACAGTGTTTATTCCATTTTTAATAAAATCCGTATCCATTCCCCATATAATTAATTTAGGTACAATTTTGTTTTCTTTTTTATCAGAATTAAATTGTTCTATATTTTTAAATGTAGGAAGAAACATTCCTAATTTATCTTTGTCGATTATATTATAGATTTTATTGACGTATTTTTTATATAACGAACTTTCCCATTTACATACACATCCAAGACTATTTGATAAGTCATATGGACCTATAATAAACATATCAAATCCACATTTATAAATAGATTTTAAATTGTCTACGGATTTTTTTGTTTCTATTTGTCCAATTATAATTGGCATCTTTGTTCCTATACAATCATCTCCCCACTGATTTTCTCTTACAAGACCACACCCTCTTTTTCCATTATATAATGGATATTTACAAAAATCTACAATTTCTTTTCCTTGGTCATATGATTCTACAGTAGAAAAAATTACACCAGTTGCTCCTGCATCTAAACACATTCTCACCAAAGTTTTATTTAAATCAGTGAATCTAACAAAACATTGTTTTTTGTATAAAGTTATTACTTGTATACAAGAATATAACGTTTCATTATTAAAGTTACCGTGTTCAGTATCTAATACAACACCATCAAATTTAGAATTGGAGAACAATTCAGAAATTAATGTAGAGGGAATTGTTTGTAAAGTTAGATTCATTTTCTAATTTTATAAGAAATATCATTTACTTTTATAACCATATTACTTTCAAGTGTTTCTATTGAAAGCAAAGGAGACATATCTTCAATTGGAGGTGGTAAAATTCCATCTTTGGTTAAAATACCTTTAACTTTTGGCACCAAATCTTGTTCTGGATTCATATAACATTCCAGTATAGCATATCCTTGATGATTTAAAAAGTCTTCTACGGAATTATTTTTAGTGTTAAAATAAGGAATTTCAAATGCATCAGCTATACGTTTAAAACTTGGAAGACTTACACCAGTATCTGCATTGACACCAGTATATCTTCCATTGAACAACATTTTTTGTGTATGTTTGATGAACAAATATCCTTCATTATTAAAAATAATAATTTTTATTGGGAGTTTATATCCTACAATTGTTTGCAATTCCTGAAGATTCATCATCATACTACCATCACCGTCAAATAATATTACATTACGATCTTTTGCAGCAAATGAAGCACCAATTGCAGATGGTAATCCATTTCCCATTTCACCTAACCCATTTGATGCAAATACGGTCTGACCATTTTTTATTTCAAGTGACTGATGACATGATGGTAGTGGGGTTCCTTGTCCTATAACAATTACATCGTCGTTTTTTAATAACTTTGATATATTATTTATAAAAACATAAGAATTGTCATGTTTTAGATTATCTTCTAAATGACATTTTTCTACTAATGGAAAATTCTTTTTATACGTTAAACATTGTTGATACCATTGATTTTTATAACATGTAATGTCTTCTAAAAGCAATTTATTTATAAAATCTTTACAATCACTGTTGATCGTAATGTCATACCGAGAATGTTTTTTCAATTCTCCTTCATCATTATTGATCATTACAATCTTTGCTTCTGGCGCAAAATTGTTTATATTGTATCCTGTTTGTGGAAGAGCTAATCTACTTCCAAGTACAATTAATAGATCACAGTTTTGTATTACAAAATTTGCACAACGTTGACCATATAATCCAGGACATCCAAAATTATACTCATGATCAAACGAAAGATTGTCAATACCAGACCAAGAAAGTACGACTGGGATTTTTAACTTTTCAATTAATTTTTTTAATTCTATTTGTGACTTAGACAGTCTTACACCATGTCCCGCAAGAATTACAGGACGAACAGAACTTTTAATTAAATCTACGATATTTGATACATTATAATTTTCTGTGGGATTTACAGGTAATTCGTATTTGATTAGATCTTCTTTATTTAGAATTGCAGATTGCATATCCATGGGAATGTCAATCCATACAGGTCCTGGTCTTCCATTTGTAGTGATGTGATATGATTCTTCCAATGAAGACAATAACTGTGATTTGTTTTTGATGATTGTACTGAATTTAACTATATCTTTTACCATTTTAGATACATTAAATCCTTGAGTACCTAACATTCTTAAATGTGAATGTTCGTTGACATATTTTGTTGATTCTTGTCCGGAAATAACAATACAAGGAATAGAATCTGCCCAATTACACAAAACACCAGTAATAGCGTTAGATGCACCTGCACCTGCTGTAACAATTGCGGCGGTAACTTTTCCTGTTGTTCTATAATACGAACCGGCTGCCATTACGACCGCTTGTTCATGATGCATATAGATTACTTTAGTATATCCTTTACGAGCAATTGAATCGAATATATAAGAATTTGCTGAACCAATTATACCAAATACAGTTTGTATTTCTTTTTCTTCAAGAAAATCTGATATTAAGTCCGCTGCTAAATAATCGTTTTTGTTATAATTTACCATATAAAATTGTTTTTGTAAAATTGTACTATTTTCTTTAGTTCTTTGTCAAATTGACATTGAGGAGACCATCCCAAATTTCTTAATTTGTCGTCATTTAACGCATATCTTACATCTTGTCCAATTCGTGTCAATGAAAAATCAATGTATTTTTCTTTATATCCTGGTACCAATTCTCCAAAATATTCTTTCACAATTTTTTCTAATGTAACTATATTTGATTGTTCAAATCCTCCTGCAATATTATAAATCTCATTTTCAACACCCGATTCTATAATAGTTATAATACCTCTTGCAGTATCTTTTGCATGTAACCAATTTCTAATCGGTGTACCATTATTATGAAGTGGTACTTTTCTTCCCAAAGCAATATACTTACATGTTTTTGGTATTAACTTTTCCACATACTGTCCGATACCATAATTGTTTGTTGGTCTGACAATTACATATTTTAAATTGTATGTTCTTGCCCATGCCAATATTAGTTGATCTGCTGCTGCTTTTGTTGCAGCGTATGGATTGCTTGGTTTCAGTATATCTGTTTCTATATGTTCACCGTGTTCAATATCACCATAAACTTCATCCGTGCTAAAGTGTATTAATAATGGTTTTACTTGTCCTTGTTTGTTATAATTTCTTAACAATTCTAATATATTATGTACACCGTTAATATTAGAATGAACAAAATCATCACTTTTTCTAATTGAATTGTCTACGTGAGATTCTGCAGCAATATTGATAAAATAATCACAGTCAATCAATCTATCTAGATCATTTATATCAGACTTATCAAAACTAAAATTTTCATATTTATTGAATTCTTTAAGAATCTCTGGTTGTGCAGCATAAGTGATTTTATCAATCCCTCTGACATACCATCCTTTATTTAAACATTCTCTGGCAACATAAGATCCAATGAACCCTAAACATCCTGTAATATATACTATTTTCATATAATTTTATTTCTTAAAAAATGACTCTACTTTTTCTTGTATGTAATCTAATTGTTCTGAAGTAATTACTGGACTAGTTCCTAAGAAAAAGGTATCGGTTGTTACTTTTCTTGCATTAGGATATTTAGAAATTACTTCAGTTTTATCTATTAATCCAGTATATGCTGGTTGTAACATAATATTACCTGCGAAATATGGTCTGGTTTGGATTTTATTTGATTCTAAATAATCCACAATATCTTTACGTTTAAACAACGAATTGTTTTTAATAGTTACTGCAAATGCAAACCAACTAGGATCGGATAAATCAGTCGCAATTGGTAATAGAAAATATTCTTCATATGTCTTGAATATATTAACTAATCTAGCATGATTTTCTTTTCTTCTACGATGAATTTCAGGCAATTTCTTTAACTGTTCTAAACCGATAGAAGCTTGTAGTTCAATTGGTTTTAAATTATATCCAATTTCATCGTAAACGTATTTATGATCAAATATTTCATCTGGTAGTTCTGGTAACCAATTTGAAAATCTAGTACTACAACTACCATTTTTTAGTAGATTTGCTTTTTTACCGACACAATAACATCCACGCCCCCATTCACGAAAGCTGCGAGTAACTATTTCTTGAATTTTAGTATTACATACAACAAATCCTCCTTCTCCCATAGTCATATGGTGAGCAGGATAAAAACTACAACTAGCCAATTCACCAAAACTTCCAAGAGGTTTGCCATCATACATTGAACCAAGAGCGTCACAACAATCTTCTAATAAAATTAGATTGTATTGTTTAACAATATTCATTAGTCGATTCATATTAGGTGGATTGCCTAATACATGTGCAAATGTAATTATTTTGGCTCCCTTCTTTGCTTGTTCTTCAACTTGATCTAAGTTAAGGTTTAATGTATCCAAGTCAATGTCAACAAATACAGGTTCAAATCCTACTTGAAAAATTGGGTTTAATGTAGTAGGAAATCCAGCAATAGGAGTTATTACTTTAGTTCCCTTTGGTAAATTATATAATCGTTTAGATGTCATTGCTAACATCATTAATAAATTGGAACTGCTACCACTGTTTGTAAGAATTCCATATTCTTTATTAAATAATTTTGGAAAATTTGTTTCAAATGTAATTGCGTCTTGTCCTAATACTAACCATTCGTTTAATAATGATTTAATAGCCGCAATATATTCTTTATCATCAAAAAAAGGACCGGCATATTGCACCCAATCTTTACCGGCTTCCCATTTTTTGTTTGATTGTTTTTCTTTGATATAAGAACTGATTTCTTCTAAGATTTTATCCATGTTTATCTTTATATTACAGTATTGATAATATGTCTATTTTTTATATAGACTATACCTTAAATCCTTTATTTTCTTCTTCAGTAAATAATTTATTGTATTTTACATTTGTCTCAATCTGTTTTTCGATTGTTTTGTTATGATGCAAAGCCAATTCATATACTGCGGGTAAATGAACATATGTCTTTGCACCTTCTACTTTTTCATGTAATCTACGTTTCCATTCAATATAAGGTACATTTTTAAATAATCTACCTTGTGGATCTGGCCAATTAACAATCAATCTATCTTCATAAGGGATTAATCTCCAACCCCATTGTTTTGCATTATTATGGTTTACTCCTTTAAAATCATTTATACGAGGAATCCAGAATAAGTCAACATCATTATTTAATTCAATTAATTCATTTAATGATTCTAACAATATTTCTGAAGGTAATTCATCATCATCAATTTGAAAAATATATTCTCCTTGACATTGATTCTTACCGTAATTTTTATGTTCACTGTAATTTTTATCTAATTTATGTTTGTATACTTTATAAAAAGCATTACCAGATACATTATTTAATATTTGTAATGTATCTGGATTTTCACTATAATCATCTAATACGATACATTCATTATTTTGACCATACTTAAATAGTCTTTCTAGTAGAATTTGAAGTTCAAATCCTGTATTTTTACAAGTTACTAAGTATGATATAAATGGTTTTGACATATTATGATGTTTTGTTTGTTTTAGGAAGTTCGATTTTCTTCAATTTAGGCAATACGATTTTCTTTTCTACCGCAAATTCCGGAACGTATTTGTCAAAAATATCCCATAGTTTTTTATCCATCGCATCAAGACTAAACTTCTCTGCATTTTCAATTCGAAGTTGTTCTGCCTTATCAGTATATGATTGGTTATAGCTATGATAATATTGTTTGAATTTATCTTCTGCCAATCCATAGGCAACATAAAACCAACTGGATTCTTTAATCAACCAATCATTTGAAGATTCTGGATGAATTTGTTTGAGTGAACCTTCAAAGAATGATGTATACTTAGGATTCAAGAAATCCAAATGTCCACTCCAATTTGATGACAATACTGGTTTACCACTCAGTGTAGCAAGTAACAATGGATGCCCAAATCCTTCCCCGTGAGTAAAACTTACATGTACTTTTACTTTGTCATGGTTCAACAAAGCATTCATTTCTGTAGGAGTTAATTCGCCGTGAAGCAGATATACATTTGGACAATTATCACCAACTTCTGCTTGAATTTGTTTAATTCTATTTAATATTTCATCACGATCAACAACTGAGAAATTTACTCCGCTTGTTTTTAACAACAAACATGGTCTATTCTCTGGAGATTTATTTTTAAATGCATTGCTAAATGTCTTAATAAGATTTCCAATATCTTTACGATCATTATATAAACTTCTATGGGTCCATTGACCAACAAATAAAAATGCAAACTTTTCTGGAATAGACGATAAAACATTATCAATGGAATCGACCTTTTCATTTGTCTTTTTATAGACATTAGTGTCTGCTCCCCAAAAACATACTTCCATTGGTTTTTCACTCTTAAGAAGTTCTTTTCTGCCATCTTCAAATTGTTTTTGATATTGAGCAGATTCAAATACTTTTTTAACATGATTGCTGGTAACAATATTCATGTTCATTCGATTCAATCCATCGACAAATTGACCGGATGCCATAGTAGTTTCAATTCCAGCAGTAATACCAATATTATATTTGCCTACTGGTTGAAATTCATTTGGAATACTGATTTGAATAAATAGTTCTGGTTGTTTATTCAAAGGTTGGGTAAGAAACATTGTTGCCAATTGTTTGTCTTCTTCTGTAGTCAAATCATCAATTGTTGTCTTAGATGGACAACCACCCCAACGAGTAGGATTGATTTTAACGTCATACTTACCATATCTAACAAGACTTTTTGCTAGATCGGTTGCCAAATCGCCATATCCACTTCTATTAAAAACTGGACCTTGAATTACACATAATGGTTTACTCATAAATTTATCCTAATTGTCTTTCTCTTTCTTTGATTGAATCTACATATTTTTTTGATGGAGTGGTAATATTTCCACTAATTTTTTCATACAAATCCGCAATATTTTTTATTGTTTGTTTAGTATTATCAGTTGATTTAGTATCAGTGCTACCAAACCCACCTTCACCTCTATTTGTAGAATCTAATTCGTCTACTAAAACAAATTCTACATTTTCAACTTTTGTTACCTTGAGTTGACAAACTTTATCACCCTTATTATAGAGTTTAGATGAATTTGGTTTTCCTACTATATAATTGTATAATGGAGATCCGTCATTTGATAGATGGGGATATATACTATAATCTTCTGGTTGCCAGATATACTTGAAACGAAGTAATACTTCACCACGATAATCTGCGTCAATCAATCCAATACAGTTAGCTAATACTAGATTATACTTACTAACACTACTACGAGGAAATGCTAGAATGTCATAATCTAAATCAATGTAACCAAATCCACTATATTGTCTTTCTTTTTGAACTGCTAACTTAAGATTGGTTTTGTATTGAATGTAATCAATGCGTTTGTATGCACCATTCTCATACTGTTCACCAACGATTTCTGGATCACTTGTAACAACTACATCAAAACCAGTAGCTCTATCAGTACCTTTCTTTGGTAGATTATCAGTAGACTGATAAGTTTCGTTTTTTAAAACTTGAATCTTCATAGTTTAGCTACTGTAGTATTGATTTCATTTTTTAATTTGTCAATATCAATCTTTGGAATTTCTACACCAATACTATTATGTGGTTGATAATTTCCTACATGATCTTTAACTGTAAACAAATCAAAACCTACTTCAGGAATAAAGTTATTAATAGTATAATCCATTGCTTTGATGAATTGATCACACATATTCTTAGCATTGATACCACCTTCATTCATTGCCCATCTACGACCTTCAAGTCCACACTTTTCTCTTTGTTCTGGTGTCATTAAATACCAATACATGATTGCTTCTGCAGATTCTTCCCATGTACATACATCATCAAAGATATATGGTGTTGGTACACTTCCCTGAATTGTTTTGACACATGGCCAAATTGGCTTTGCCCATACACCATGATTTCTATATTTACCAACACTATTAGTACCAAAATTTAAATCAAATTCGATTGGTTTACCTTCATCATCTACTTGACCAATTTGATCTTGCAATCCGCCAGTAACATTAACAATTACAGGAGTACCACACATAATTGATTCAGCAATACTCAATCCAAATCCTTCGTTAGAACTGGTAAGAATTGTAGCATCTGCAATATTATACATTGCACACATTTCTTCTGGACTAATCTTATGTTCAACAAATATTACATCATAATTTGGACACAAAGCCTTAATTACTTCTGGTAAGTCTGTTCCAGCATCTTGTACTTTTTCAGTGTGTAATACAAATGCACATTTAGCTGCTTGTTCTGGTGTAAGATTATCACAGAAAGCTCTGAAAGCTAATACTGCATTACTAGTCTTCTTACGTTGGACGTTGCGACTATTATAAAACAAAACGAAATCGTATTGTTTATCGCCGAATAGTTGTTTCTTCTTGTCTTTAATAATTTTCTCGGTAGAACTCAATGGTCTAAATACATCACTGTTAATACCGTGAGGAACTAAATGTAACAAATGTTTTTTATTTTTAAATGGCATAACTTTATTAAACTGGTTGATTGTTTACTTCGTCTAGTGAGAAACAGTTTTCTGCTCCCAATACATGTTTAGCAATATTATTTGATTGTTTACTAATAGCAAACAATGCATCACAACTCTGATAGAATGGTTTATTCCACATAGGATATGGCAAATCGTCCCAAATATGAAGATATGTTAATGGAATTTTAGAACGAACTTGTTTTTCAATAGCATACAACCATCCCCAGAATCTGGGATCGGTAAAATGCATGATTGCATCTGGTTTTTCTGCTTGCATAACAGCAAATAACATCTGATCGTTACCATAACCATCAGTAGGATACAATTTAACATAAGCGTCTGGAACTTTAACCATATCTCTTGTTGCTTGACTCAAATCAACAACTTTGTTTGCTTCTGGATGTTTAATTGCTCCTGCAATTTGAACCCAATCATAATGATGAACTGTACCCAAAACTAATTCTCTAGACATAGTAGCAATACCACTATGCATACGCAAATCGTCGGATAATAATAGAATTTTCTTTTTACTCATACTTTTTTAGATCCTGAAATGTTTAAAACTGTTTGTTGTGACGCTTCACTCAATATTGGCAATATAAAATTATAAAGTTTATCTCTAAATTCCTTGTCATTCATATACAAATACATTGAACGACTCACTAAATCTTGTAAATTGAACTTACTCTTAATATTATCAATCTTAAATGAATCATATAACTGTTTGTTTACCTTTATTGTTGTTATACTATCATATTTCATACAACATATACGTATATGTATATATACATATATATTAATTTTAATTCAACAATTTATCTTCTTTGCCGTCACAATTTACCTTATGATGTGAACAATATTTGCAATTCTTTTTGGCTTTACCAGGAATCTTTGGATATGAACCACTTACATTATATGTACCATCTACAGTAAAACACTCTGTTACAAACGTACCAAAGTCATTAATAGTAGATATTACTGCTTGTTTATTATGCATCGGTTCAAAGATTTGAATGCGACTTTGTGGGAAATCTACATTTTCATATAGTTTTCTCTTTAAGATAAAGAATTCTACTTCTATCATGTTCAAATCTACAGCGAACTTCTTCGCATAAAATGCTTTATATAGCAAGATCTGACTAAACTTCGCTGGATCTTCCTTTTGATACTTATTCCATCCATTAGAACTGGTTTTAAAGTCATAAATCTTATACTTGCCAGTTTCTTTATCTTTAAGAACCAAATCTAAATATGCAATAAAGTCTACATTGTTTTTAATAGACATATCCAATGGTACTTCAATACCAATAAATTCATATTTCTGAGAAGGAAAATACTTGAGTCGGTTCTTCGAACTTAAAAATGTCTTTAAGATGTCTTCTCCATCAAAGATAAATTCAGTGTATTCATCATCGGTAAATGTAAATTTACTATCTGGTTTATTCTTTTCTTTCTGAATTTCTTCTTCAAACTTAGCTTTGAATAATTCATACAAATTGATACTATCTGCTTTTTCAACAGATTCAGTATACAATGTTTGCAAAAATGTTTGAATAGAATGATGAATTGCGGTACCAAAAAATATATTTAAACTAGCATCATAGATTCGTTTACCTTCCAGATAGTTAAGTTTCCAACTATATGGACATTTCATCCACATAGAATACTGACTGAAACTTACCTTTTTCTTTTTTATTTCTTGATTTTCCATTCGTACACTTTACATTATAACTAAGATAAGTCAATTTATAACAACTATTTATTCTATATGAACAAAATTATAATTATTCTATTAAGCTGTATGTCCTTGTTTGCCAACGATTTATTTTTGTATGACGCAAACGAAAAGACTGAATTATCTGAAGTAATCAATAATAAATTGAGTGTACTTCCAACAATCAATGGTAAAACATTTACATTATTAAATGGATTGTCTATTACTACTAAATCTAATGATTATGCTAACTATATGTTTCCACATCAAATTGCAGTAAATCAATTGGAAAATACATCTGTATATTTTAGCCAAACTCAAACAGTGTATGAAAATGATTTCAAATTGCCAAATATCGTTAAAGTAAAAGAAAGTTTGTTTAATTTTACATTTGACGGAGAAATTTATTGCGTCAATATAACTACAAATGTACACAACATTGGCACATCAATGGGATTCATTAACTTTGGTAAAAGTAAATTCTTTGCTAAATCAGGTGCAAAATATACACACATATATGTAGTAGAAGGTAAAATTCTAGTATTGGATGGTAAATCCAGTAAAAAGAAAGAGTTAAAAGAGGGTGATTATTTGGTTATTACACCACAAGTAAATTTAAGTCCTAGAGGTAATGTAGGTATCACTACAGGAAATAGTTTCAGTGTTAAAGAAGTAGATGATGCAGAAAAAGAAATTCATACAAAAGAATTAGAAAAATTAAAAAATAAACTTGACAATGTTTTGTTCGTTAGTTATAGTACCAATATATTTGGTATTAAACTAAAATGACATTAGACCAGTTACATTCACTAACAGAAGACGAAGTTACAATGCTTTGGGGTATAGTTAATATGGGAAATCCTCCTGTATTAGCTGGACATCAAATGGAACCTGTACTTTTTCCTTCTATAAAAGACCATAAACTCAGAGAAAGAGTAAATCAGTTTGACAAATATGTCAAACCAGAGTACATTGGCATATATACATCACTGAAAAGTAAGTTGGGTTATTAATTATGTATCAAAATATATTCATCGACAAGAAAGAAAATGTTGTTCATTTGTGGGATGACGAAAAGGGTTATGTAACATTTCCATTCAGAAATTACGCATATAGAAAAAGTCCAAATGGTATTTATCGTTCAATCTATGGCGATAAATTAGAAAAGATCTATAATTTTAATCCAAGAGATCCATCATTATTTGAAAGTGATGTTCCAATGGAAACTCGTATTCTTATTGATGCATATGAAGATAGTGATGAACCATCAAAAGGTCATCGTGTAGTTACAATCGATATTGAAGTTAGTTCTGAAGGTGGATTTCCCGTCATTGAAGAAGGTGACAAGGAAATTACTGCTATTGCTATTCATGATGATGCAACTAAACAATATACTGCATTCATTTTGGATAAAGAAATGAAGTTGAAAGATAGTGTTAGTGACGGTGTTGAGATTAAATCCTATGATAATGAAGAATCATTATTGATGCACTTCTTCACCAAATGGGAAGAAATTCAACCAACTATTGTGACTGGTTGGAATATTGACGGATTTGATATGGTTTACTTGTACAACCGTGCAAAGCGTGTTGTTGGTGAAACCAATGCTAAACGTCTAAGTCCAATTGGTATTTGTTATTTCAACAAGTTCTTGGAACGCATGACTATTGCAGGTGTATCTTGTTTGGACTATATGATCCTATACAAGAAGTTCAGTGGTAAGAATGAACCAAGTTATGCTCTAGGTGCTATTGGTAAGAAGGTTGTTAATATTGATAAGATCAGTTACAAAGGTAGTTTGAATGATTTGTATAAAGAAGATATTAACAAATACATTGAATATAACTTGAATGACGTTAAGATCGTTGTTGCTCTTGATAAGAAATTACAATTTATTGATCTAGCTAGAGGTATTTGTCATACTGGACACGTAGGTTACGAGAATTTCGGTATGAGTTCTAGGTTTTTGGAAGGTGCTATTCTTATTTATCTTCGTAGAAAGAAACAAGTTGCTCCTAACAAGTCATTGGAAGGTAGAGCTGAATATGAAAACCAATTGGAACAAAATGAAGAAGGTTTTGAAGGTGCTTATGTTAAAGATCCTATTCCCGGTCGTTATGATTGGGTCTTTGACTTGGACCTTACATCAATGTATCCGAATATCATCATCAGTCTTAACATCAGTCCAGAGACTAAAGTAGGTAAAGTAGACAATTGGAATGTGGAAGAATATGTTAAGAATGGGTTGAATAGTATATACATCTCTGGTACTCCATATACTCCTTCTGATTTTAAGTCGATGTTGACGGAGAATAATTTTAGTATTGCTAGTAATGGTGTTCTATATAAGAAACCTGGCGAAAGTGGTGAAATGGGAACTATTCCTAGTATTCTAGTTAAATGGTTCGATGAACGTAAGAATCTTCGTAAACTAGCTAAGAAACATGCGGATTTAAAAGAATGGGAAAAATATGAGTTCTACGATAACAGACAAAAAATTCAAAAGATTTTGCTTAACAGTATTTACGGTTGTTTGGGTCTACCTGTATTCCGTTTTTATGATAAGGACAATGCTGAAGCAGTCACTTTGACTGGTGTTGATATCATTAAAACTGCGGGTAAATCTATTAATCAATATTACAAAAATGTTCTTAAAGAAGATGGTGATTATCTTATTTACACTGATACCGACTCTTGTTTTGCTAGTGCTTTACCTATCATTCAAAAGACAATGCCAGATATTGATCTCAAAAATGAAGAACAAATGACACACGCAATTCTAAAAGTTTGTAGTGAAGTCCAAACATTCGTAAACCAAATGTTTGATGTTATGGCAGATCGTATGTTTAATGTTCAAAAACATAGATTTGATGCAAAACAAGAAGTTATTGCAAAGACATCATTCTGGTTGGCAAAGAAACGTTATGCACAATTCATTATCAATAAAGGTGGTGTAGTGTGCGATGAATTGGAAGTTAAAGGCATTGACGTTGTTAGAACATCATTTCCTGCCAAATTCCGTACATTTATGCATGGTTTCTTGATTGATTTGTTAAAGAAAGTGGATAAAGAAACTATTGATAAGAATATCTTAGATTTTAAAGAAAGCATCAAGACGTTGAATGTTATTGATATTGCTAAAAACACCAGCGTAAAATTTAATAGTCAAGATAAAACAAAGGTGTATGATAGTAATAAACGACCAGCATTTAAGTTTGTAAGTGGTACTCCTGCACAAGCTAAAGCTGCTTTAGCTTATAATGATCTACTTGTTAAGTGGAATTTAGTTAAAACTGTTCCTAAAATTCTACACGGACAGAAAATCAAATGGGTATACATGAAACAAAATGAATATGGCATTGAAGGATTGGCTATGAAGGCTGATGGTACTGATCCTGATCAAATTATGGACTTCATTTTGAAGTATGTTGACCGTGAAGCAATGTATGAACAAGAACTAAAGAGTAAACTAGAAGACTTTTATAAAGTTCTTGGTTGGGATTATCCTAACGAAAATGACGCAAAAGCTAGTGAGTTTTTCGGATTTTAATTGTTATGAGTAAATATAAAGAAATGCTAACCATTCCAATAGAGGATGGATCAAATATCCCTTTGTATCTAAATGCACCACATTTTGCTATTTCTAAAGGTTATAACAGAGTGGTTATAGGACAACGGGGACCATACGTAGAGTTTAATAAAAATCAAATCATTTGTAATGCATTGCATATACCGTGTAGTCAGTTATATAGATTAAGTGACCCAAAAGTATATTACATTGAATTTAGAACAACTGATTGTGATGTAAAAGTGTATTATCAAATGAGAAGTGTTGCTTATGCAGACTACAAGATAGGATATTTTTATATTTCTCCAAGTGATTTATATAAAGTTGACGGATCATCATGTATGATTTTACCCGATGATTACACTGAAACAGCCAAAGAATTTTTTGATTTTGAATCAAAATAAAAAATAGACAAACCATAAAAATATAGTAAACTAAAGAAGTATGACAAAAGAAACATTAAAAACATTCATTAATAAATATTATCTAGGTGGAACAATTGAATCCGTAAAGTGGGTTGCGAATACATCAAATAAACAATTGATTACAAATGCAATTACTGAGGATAAGAATGTCCTATTAAAGGTCACACTCAATAACTTCAGTGAATTGGCTGATGGTGAATTGGGTATCAATGATACATCCAAGTTGGTTAAACTTCTTGGTGTATTGAAAGATGAAATCAAGACTGAATATAATAAAGCTGGCGATAAGATTACCAGCGTAGTATTTAGTGATGAAACTACTGATGTTCAGTATGTTATTGCAGATTTGAGTGTAATTCCTTCTGCTCCTCCGCTTAAGAAAGTTCCCCCATTTACTGTGGAAATTCCGTTGGATGCGGACTTTATTTCAAAGTTTGTATCATCTAAGAGTGCATTGGCTGATGTAGATACATTTACATTGACCATGAACAAGAAAGGTAAGTTGGAAGTGATTATTGGTTATTCTAGTATCAATAGTAATCGTATTAAATTGGCAGTAAATGCGATTGGAGGCAAAGATACTGTAACTAAGAATATTAACTTCAATGCTAATCATCTAAAGGAAATTCTTGTTGCTAACAAGGATTGTACCAATGCTCACTTGAAGGTTAGTGAAGCTGGATTGGCGAGTGTTGAATTCGTATGTGGTGATATTACTGCTGAATATTACCTTGTTGAAGTCAAGAGTATTGACTAATAGTTATTAATGAATGTGACCCCGTATATTGTAAAGTATACGGGGTTTTTTGTTGGTTGACATTTGGATTTCGTATGGTAGACTATTAAAGATATGAGTTTTATTGCATTTGAAGAAGTTAAACAGACTGAAACGCAACATTATCTATGGGTTGAGAAGTATCGTCCCAACACTTTAGAGAATTATATTGGAAATCAACAATTAAAGGATACTGTCAAAGGTTATATTGAAAAACATGACATTCCTCATTTGTTATTTTATGGTACGGCTGGTACAGGTAAAACTACACTGGCTAAGGCTATTACAAAGAATATTGATTGTGATGTAATGTATATCAATGCATCTGATGAAAACAGTGTAGAAAATGTACGGACCAAGATTAAGAGTTTTGCTAGTAGTGTTGGTTTTAAGAAGATCAAGGTTATTATTCTTGACGAATCAGATTTCTTGAGTCCAGAAGCTCAAGCAGCTCTTCGTAACATGATGGAAACTTATAGTTTGACTACACGGTTTATTCTAACATGTAACTATGCAGAGAAAATTATTCCCCCTATAGTTTCTCGTTGTCAGACATATAAGATTGAACCGTTGAGCAAGAAGGAAGTTGCAGTACATCTAAAGAATATACTGGATAAGGAAAATGTACAATATACACCGGAAGATTTGGGTTATATTGTTAATACATATTATCCAGATATCCGTAAGATTCTAAACTATAGTCAACAGAGTGTAATTGATAATAAGATCAAGATTAGTGAATTGAACAGTACCAATGTTGATGTTAAGAACAAGATAGTGGAGTTGTTAAAGAATCGTGGTTCTACTGCTTTTAATGATATTAGACAGTTGGTTGCGGATAGTGATATCAAACATTATGAAGAAATTTATGAAGTATTGTTTGATAAGGTAGACGAATATTCCAATGGGAAACAAACATTAGTAATTTTAACTTTGGCTGAATATATATATCAGAGTGCTATGGTAGTTAATCGTGAGATTACTTTTATGGCTTGTATTGCCAAGTTGATTAAAGATTTAAAATAATGGTTTCTACTGATAAATTTAATTTACTACATAGTTATATCTTTAAAAAGAAAGAAGTTATCATGGATAATTCGTTTTCATATAAAGATAAATCTGTATTATATATTTGTCAGAATGGTACTAGTGGATATGCTAATGCGGCTAAAGGATATATTTACGATTATATTAGTAAAAAGATACCTGTAAAAACTCAGTATTTTAATTGTAATGATGAAGTTAACGAAAAAGATAGATTCCACGATTATATTAATGCAAATACGACATCAGATATTGAGTATAATACAATAATTGTACATTCTACTCCTGATATTTGGACACAGGTAATTAAAAATGCGCCAAATATTAATTTACAAAATAAAACAATTATTGGTAGAACTGTTTGGGAATTTGAAAAATTATTACCATCTTGGGTTGATGCAATTAATACAAGTATAGTTGACTTTGTGAGTGTACCCACTGAGTGGAATAAACAATGTTTCATTAATAACGGTGTAATTAAACCTATCATAGTTGAACCACATGTTTATATAGATTATCCACATAAAAAGACCGGGTTAAAACATTTATTAACTAAAAGCATAATGTTATGTAAAAATGAAGAAAAACTAAATTTAGAAAAATCATATAAATTTTATTGTATTGGTCAATTAATTGAAAGAAAAGGCATAATTGAAACAATTGATGCATTTTGTAATGCATTTACATCTAAAGATAATGTTGTATTATTTATAAAAACATTTAAATTAAACTATTCCGAAGAAGAAAAACAAAAATGTATAGATGAAATTATAAAAATTTCTAATAGATATGATCATGCTCCTATAATTTATATTAAAGACAATTTAAATTATGATGAGATTAAATCTTTGCATGACATCGGTGATTGTTATTTTCATTTAACAAAGACAGAAGGATTTTGTTTAGGTTCATTTGACGCATTTAATAATAATAAAAAAATAATTATTACTGGTTATGGAGGACATACAGAATATTTAGGAAAAAATTACGAAGGATTGGTCGATTATAAACTCAATCCATTATCAGTAAATGAGAGCGTATTTTTTCAATTTAGATTGGATGATACATATAAGTGGGCAATTGCAGATAAAGATCATTGTATATCATTATTAAATAAATTATTAAAAATAGATTATAAAGATAAAATCAATTTTGGTGAAGGGTTATATTCATTGGAAATTTCTAATAATGTATATTTTAAATGGATGAGTGATAAAAATGAAATTTATATCAATGAAAATATTGATTTTATAACATTAGATATCATAAATCTAATCCAATCCAATATATTCCAAGTAATTAACGATAAAGGAATAGTATCTGTATTTAATTTAAATGAAGGTCAACAGAGTATTAAGATTTCGGTAAAAAATACAAATAAAATTGTAATTGAAAGTGGGTTTTTTATACCATCAAAAACTACAAATTTTTCTACTGATAATAGAAAGTTATCATGTAAGTTATATGCTATAAAAGTTACATCATCTAATAAAGAGGTTAATATTCCTGTTAATAAGATTAATTATATCAATGAAAATATTAGAAAAATTAATGCTGGAGGTAAATCAGTAACAGAATATGTTGGCGATTATGGTGAGATGACTGTAAGAATAAAAGATAATAATGTTTCTGGTAAAATTAATTTAGGAGTACAAACTTCTTTTTATTCGCATAGATCTGGATGGGATTATGTTGTACATAATATGTCTGATTTTAATAATCCTCTAGGAGTTTACTTTGACGGATTTATTGAAAATGCGTTTAGTTGGCGTAAAAATCAATATATTGCGGATAATATAATACCATATAGAGAACCATGGATTGGATTTTTGCACAATCCGCCAAATATGCCATTATGGTTTAGTGATAATAATTCATATCCACAATCATTACTTAATGATGAATTATTTAAAGAGTCATTGAATAACTGTAAAGGATTATATGTTTTGTCAAATTATTATAAAAGATTTTTGAAACATTATTTACATCATACTCCTGTAAATGTATTGTATCATCCAACCGAGATACCCGAGTTGAAATTTAGTTTTGATGATTTTTATAAAAATAAAAACAAAAAAGTTGTTAATATTGGATGGTGGTTGAGAAAATTAAATTCTATATTCTTGTTGGATAGTGGACAATATGAAAAAATTAGATTGATGCCTAACAATAAATGTAAAGATACTATATTAAGATTATCTAATATAGAATTAGATTTGTATAACATTACATTAAGTAAGAAACAAATTGATTCTGTAAAAATCATAGATCATTTAGAGAACAATGATTACGATATATTGTTATCAAAAAATATTGTGTTTTTGGATTTGTATGATACCAGTGCAAATAATGCTGTAATAGAATGTATTGCAAGAGGTACTCCAATATTAATTAATAAACATCCAGCTACAATCGAATATCTAGGTGAAAATTATCCATTTTATTTTGATTCATTGAAAGAGGCCAACGAAAAATTAAATAATATAGATCTAATCAAATATACACATCAATATTTAATGACATTTGATAAGAGAAAACAAATAACAATAGAATATTTTAAACAACAATTGAAAGAATCAGAGATATATCAATCATTATGATAGATTTAACTAAAAAATTTTGTGGAAGACCGTGGGAATTTTTAGAAATTCACGATGACGGTGGACTAAAGGTATACAATTGTTGTCCAAATTGGGTAAATCATAATGATTTGGGTAAAATGAATTATGATACCAATTTTGAAAACATATGGAACGGAGAAAAATCCAAAGAATTTAGAAAAAGTATTTTGGATGGAAGTTTTAAATATTGTAACCGAACAGAATGTCCAATGATCCAAAATGGATCTTTACCTAATAAGAGTGATATTATTGATGGAAAACACGGAGACTATTACAAAAAAATAATAAATGATAACATTTTAATTTCTGAAAATGCAGATTTTATTAATCTATGTTATGATGTAAGTTGTAATTTAAAATGTCCGTCATGTAGACCTACATTTTGGTTTTTAAACGAAAAAATTAACCCAATAGATTATAATTTAAAAAGACAATTTCAAGTTAGATTATTAGACTACTTGTATAAATGTACTCGACCAATCACAGTGAATGTTACTGGTTCTGGAGATCCATTTGCAAGTAAATTATTCTGGGAATTTTTACAATCAATAGATGGAAAACTTAATAGTAACATTAAAATCCATTTACAAACCAACGGAGTATTATTTACTGAGGAGAATTGGAATAAACTATACAAATTGCATGAAAATCACATTGCTGCAATTATAAGTCTAGATGCCGGCACAGAAGAAAGTTATAATTATACAAGACGAGGTGGAGATTGGACTAAATTGATGAAAAATTTAGAATTTGTTTCGAGTTTGTATAAAGAAAACAAATTAAAATTTGTAAGATTGGATTGCGTTGTACAGAATAAAAACTATACTGAAATAGAAAAGTTTATAAATATAGCTAAAAAATACAATTTTTACTGTTATCTTTCAAGAATTGTAAATTGGGGAAGAGGAACTTATACAGACGAACAATTTAAAGAGCATAACATTTTTGATAAAAACCATGTGAATCATTTGGATTTTGTAGAAAAAATAAATCAAAATTTCAATTATGATAAAATTGATTTTGGCAATTTGACCGAATATATAAAAACATGAAAAAATATTTCATTACAAATAGACCGTCAGGTTTAGGAGATTTATTATGCAATTTAGCCGCAACTTATTATTATGCTAGAATGTATGATGGCGACGTAATTTTGGATTGGAGAAATATAATTTACAATTATAATGATTTTTGGAAAGTTAAGAAAACTAATGCAGTAAATCTATTTACTTCTTTATTTATACAACCAAATCAATCATTGAATGGTGTAAATTTTATATTACCCGAAGTAGATGATGTTTATTGGAATATAGATAGATCTAAAGTATTTAACATCAATCCGAGATGGCATAAAATATCAGACGAGTTAAATCAACAAGAATATGAAACGATAGATAAAAATATAAACAACAGTAAATATATATTCGTTGAACAACGTATACATGAACACAATCAGATTTTCCCGAATATACAACATGCAAAATTCTTAATCGAAGGAAAAATTTCAAACTTTACAGAAGAATTTAATTATGTAAATTTTTTAAATTTCTTTCAAATGCAGCCGTATATTAAATATAAAATTGATGATTTTATCAAAAAGAATTTTTTAAATCAAAATATTGTTGGCATTCATATGAGATACGGTAATGTAAAACAAAAAGAACCAACATTTAGAAAATACAAAAACGACACAGATCATTGGGTAAGTGAAAGAGAAGTAATTGATACAATAAAAGAAAAAATATCAAAGATATCTATTAACAATCCAAAATATTTTATTAGTTGTGATAACCAAAAAATAAATGAATTGATATTAAATAACATCCCTAATAGTTTTTGTTTACAAAAATATTTTCCAGAGGACGATTTATCACTTATGGGTACACATGTAAATAAACAAATTCAAATATTACAAGAATCATTTATTGATATGTTTTTATTATCTGAATGTCAATATTTAATACATACATCTCACAGTACATATTCAATTTGGCCTAATCACAAACTTATGCAAAAATATGAATCAAATACATTAATACAATCAATGTTTGACGAAATTTAAATATGAAAAGCTTACAAGAAATCGGACTTAAACACGGATCGGATAGATCAATTAATCTAATTGGCACTAAAACATATCATGATTATTATGAACCAATTTTTAAATTAAAACAAATTAAAACTGCATTGGAACTTGGTGTATATTATGGAAATGGTCTCGTAACATTACGTGAGTATTTGCCTGATACAGAATTGATCGGAATTGATATTTCTTTAGAATGTTGTAATAGACAAATTAATAATTGTAGTTTGTATCAATCTTCACAAACTGATGCAACAAGATTAAATCAAATATTATCAAAACATAATCCTTTAGACCTTGTAATTGATGATGCGTCTCATGAAGTGGACAAATCAATCGAATCATTTAATATTATTTTTCCATATGTAAGTAGTCAAGGTATCTATATAATAGAAGATTTACAATGTTTTGACACGAAACATAATAAAAGTATAATTTCTGATTTTACATATAATAACGGCGTAAACGTAAAATATAATGAAAAAGATTTTGACATATTATTAAATTTCATTAATAAATTATCGGACGATACAATTTCAAAAAGAGCATATCAAGAAATTAAAATTACAAATAACAGTCTTATAATCATCAAAATATGAATAAATATTCAGATTATATATGCATTCGTCCATTTTCAGAAGCTCAAATTATGGCTAATGGAGATGTATTGGGATGTTGTCCATCATGGGTAAATAATTATAAACTCGGTAATTTAAAAAAGAAATCTTTAAAAGAAATTTGGAATGATAAACCTGCCCAAGAATTTAGAAAAAGTATATTAGACGGTTCTTTTCGTTTTTGTAATGAAAATTCATGTCCAATGTTACAATCTAAAACAAGCGAAGTATTACACAAATCAGAATTACAAAAGGCTTGGTGGCCAGAAATTATTGATGATATCAAACACGAAAAAACAATAGTTTCACATGATCCTCTTCATTATCAATTAGCATATGATCGTTCATGCAATTTGTCATGTCCATCGTGTAGACCCGAATTAATATATGCAGTTGGAGAAGAACGTAAAATGATTGATGATTTTCAAAAAGAAATTATATTAAACCTAAAAACTGCTCGACGTATAACAGTTACACCATCCGGAGATGCATTTGCTAGTATTACGTTTAGAAATTTTTTAATAAATTTAAAAGAGTCTGATGCGCCGAATTTAAATGGTATAAATATATTAACAAATGGAATATTACTTAAAAAATATTGGAATGAGTTAAGTGAATACACCCGTAGTAAAGTTACATGTATTAGTGTTAGTATAGATGCTACAACAAAAGATGTATATGAAAAAATTCGAAGAGGAGGTTCATTTGAAACATTAATTGAAAATTTAACATTTATCCGAGATAATATTAAATTAGATCATTTTTGTATAAGTACAGTAATACAAAAAGACAATTACCAACAACTATCTGATTTTATTAGTTTTGCTAAAAAGTTCAAGTGTAATAAAGTTCAATATCAAATATTTGAACCTGATTTTAGAATATGGGGAGAACATTCCTACATAAATGAATGGAAAGATAAAGCAATTCAAGAAAAGACACATCCATTACACAATGATTTTAAAAAATATGTAAATGAAATCCAATTAAATGGTCAAAACATGGAAATAGATTTTGGTCCACTTTTAAAATTAAAACAAGGATTTGATATATCACAATTAGAAACAGTAGAATCTGAATATAAAAAATACTGGGCAGATGATATAAAAAAAGTATGGTATAACGATGAAGTACATAACGTAAAAATCAACCATTTTAAAAAAGTAATAAAAAATGCAAGAGAAACCGATTGTGTTTATTTAGATAAAATTAAAATATATGTTTATTGGAATGATGATAGAAAAGAATGGGTAAATATGAATGAAAATTAATTTATATTATTGGAATAATGGTGTAGGAGTCGTGAATGATTCGATTCTTATCAAAAATGTATTACATGAGTATGATGTAATCGCATATGATATATCTAAAAAGAATAACTATAGAAATAGTGATTTAGGCATTTTCATACAGAATATTCAAGCAGATCAATTGTCAAATAACAAAAAAAATATTCTCGTAATAAATGAAGAATGGTTAAATCCCGATGAAATCTTGTTTTTAAAACAATTTGATCATTTAATTGTTAAATCCAAATATGCTAAAGACTTGTTAAGTAAGGAACATCCATCAATTATCCAAACTGGTTTTTTTAGTATTGATCGATATTTTTTCCCAAAAAATACAGGAAACATTTTACATTTCAAAGGAAAATCAGTCCAAAAAAATACAGAATTAGTTAATAAATATAACTCAATTAAGATACTAGATTCTGAAATTGAATATTTAACTGAAAATCAAGTCGTTGAAAATTTAAATTCTCATGATATTCACATATGTTGCAGTTTATATGAAGGATGGGGACATTATTTGTGGGAAGCATTGAGTTGTGGTAAATTAGTAATATGTAGTGAAATTCCTGTTTTTATGGAATATCTAGATCCAAAATTAGTAAAATTTATATCTACAAAAGGTGTATATAAAAAAGTAATTGGTTATGAATTTCTGGATACTAAAATATATTATAAATACAGACAAGGATATTTTGTTGATAAAATTAACTTTGACGAAATACTCAACAATAAAGAGGAATTGTTTGAATTTCAAAAAAAGAATTGTGATAAGATACGACAATATTTTTTGCATGTGAACAAAACAAACAAAGAAAAATTTTTGAATACGATTAATTTTATTTTATGAGTTTAACTCTTACAAAAAATATATTTGATAAATATAAATGTGACTATAATATTTTTATAGAAACTGGTACTTACAAGGGTGGGTCAGTTGAATTAGCATTACAGTGTAATTTTGATAAAATCTATACGATTGATATATCTACACAACATAAAATTTTATGTCAAAATAAATTTCAAAAAGAAATAGAACTGAACCAAGTAGAACTTTTTTTTGGCGATAGTACAGATGTATTACCAAACATAATTAATAAATTAAACGACCCATGTTTATTTTGGTTAGATTCTCATTTTGATATGCATTCGGATATACGTGGAAAATACGACTGTCCAATTCTTTATGAATTAGATATTATTAAATCATCCAACATTAAAAATCATACGATTATGATAGATGACTTAAGAATATTTAAACGTCAATGTGAATGGGGCGTTGGTATTTATATCGAAGAAATAGAACAAAAACTTAAAGATATCAATCCATCTTATAAATTTTATTATGAAAATGGATGGGAAAATGATGATGTTTTAATTGCTAAAATATGAATAAAAAACTTATATTGTTTAGCCATCATAAAGTAGATGATTTAACTATTAATAGATTTAATAAAATTAAAAAATTAAATCCTAATTGGGATGTAATTCCTATTGGGTTTGAAGGATATGAATTATTAGAAAATTCTATTGTAACAAATAAAGAAAAATATCCATCAAATAAAGATATACAGTATTTTGTTCCGCAATATCATTTGGATTGGTTTGATCCCGATTTATTTTTATACGAAGGATATATTCAAAAACCAAACTATGATGAATATTTTCTTTATGAATATGATACTGATAGTAATGTTTCAATTGAATCTTTTTTTGATACAAATGTTGATTTTTTTGGGAATCGTATTTGTAATCCTGCAAGAGAAGATTGGGAATGGGTAAAATTATATAGAAAACATAATCCATATAACACTAAATTTCCAATTTTATATGCTTATGGACAATCTACATGTATATATTTTAAAAACCATATATTAAGTAAATGTGTAAATGAAGTTATTACTAATAAATACTTATATGATGGAATGTTGTCTGAAATAAGAGGGGGTACATTAGTTAACCAATTTACTATCCTTAAAAAAGGGAAAGAAGATATTGAAAAATATATTAGTTGGACTCCGAATGATATTAAAATAGATCTTACAAAAGAATACTTTTATCATCCAGTTAAATGATATTTAATAATATGACTTTAAAAAATCGTATTTGTATAATATTTTTACATTATACAAATGATGATGTAACAATAAAAAATTATGAAACAATCAAAAAACATAACCCAGATAAGGTTATATTCACTGTAGGATTTGAGAATCACAATTTAATTGAAGGATCTCATGTTGTTTCTAGAAAAGAAATTTATCCTAATAATAATATTTTAAATAAAACATGTGAAAAAGAATATTGGAGTGAAGCGGATTTGTTGATATATGATTTTTATCTAAAATATCCAAACTTACCAACTTATTTAATAATAGAATGGGATACATATTGTAATTGTTCATTGGAAAATTTTTATGGTGATGCATTAAAAATGTCCAATTTTAGTCACGATGTTGTTAAAAAAGAAAATTTAGAATATTGGTACTGGTATACACAATTGTCGGATTCTCAAAAATTAATACCTGATATTGGTGGAGTCAAACCAACATCTGGCTTATTTTTTACTAGATCAGTGTTATCATCAATGGTTAAATTAATGATTAACAATCCAAGACAATATGACAATATGTTTTCGGAATTAAGATTAGGAACACTATTACAACAATCTGGATATATATTAAACAAACCATTTTTGAATTCGGAATCTTATATTAATTGGAACATTGATTCAATTATATTTGATCCATCAAAATCTGGATATTACCATCCTATCAAAACTATCGTCTAAAATAATAGATATTAACTGTTGTTTTCTTATATTTATAGTTATGTCAAAAACTATAAAAGAAAATGATATGGGGGATAGAATGTACACTGGTCAATCCTATGTACAAGGAGGATTGGGTGGTGCATCTGGTTTGGATACTTATAGTTCACCTGATGTATCCCAAAATCCAGGTTCATTCAAATATGCTCCCTCTATAGCTGGTTCTGCAAGTGATATTAGTACTCCTCCACCAGATGATTATGATAATAAATCAACATATGACCCAGGTCAATATGAAAAAGATGTTGATGAAATCAAATATAAAGTAACACCAGATGAAGTTTTAGCTGGTTTACAATATGAATTAAAGAAAATGGTATTCAAAAGAAAAGACTTGGCTAAAGAATTAGTAGTAAGAAACCTTAAAGAGGACAATAAATACTACAGTAAATTGCATATGTTGAATATAGATGACGATGACAAATTACCAGTAAAACCATCATTTATGGGTCCAGAATCAAAAGCAGAACCATATAATTTAATGGCTACTCCCCAACAAGAATCTATAGATTATCGCACACCACAAGAAAAAGAAATTGGTAAAATCATTAGAGAAATGGCTCAAAAGAAATATGAAAAACGATTCCCAAAAGCCTAAAAAAGAACCAAATGATCCATTAATTGGTGACCCTAGAATGAAGGGTAGAAGATGGATGATTGACCCATATTGGGACGACGGTAAAACTTTCAAAAAAATTGCTAATATGAAAAAACTCAACGAATTTGATAAATGGACAGATACAGACCACAATGATTGGGATGTATCATATAAAGAATTTTATGAACATTTAACCGAAGAAGTTGAGACTCTTACCGGTGGTGTTGGTGATGCTACTGCAGCAAGTGATGTTGATCCTGCAGAATTATCATTGGGACAAACAGTTGAAATGGAACATACAACCGATCCAAATATAGCTACAGAAATCGCCTTGGACCATTTAAGTGAAGATCCTCAATATTATACTAAACTTAGAAAAGCTGGATTGGCTAAAGAATTGGATGTAGTTAATTCTTCGTCTGGATTTGGTGATCCCGATCATCCAATAAATGATAAGAAACGACTAGGTAGTAATGTTACATGTACTGCCGGTAATAATATAGTTGGTACTATAGGAAAAACTCCAGATGGTAGTATTGAAGGAAGAAAGAATGTTGATCCTATTGTAAATAAAACCGTTGAAATTGATATTGAAGATCCAACATTAAACGAAGCAAAAACAAAGAAAAAGAAGAAGAAAAAAGGAGCCAAACCAACAAATAGTAAACTATGGTCAAGAGCCAAATCATTAGCAAGATCAAAGTTTGATGTTTATCCCAGTGCTTATGCCAATGCGTGGGCAGCTAAATGGTACAAATCTAAAGGTGGGGGTTGGAGATAATTTTATGAGCGATTACCAAACATATATAAAATATGCTAAGAAATCAATTCGTGAATTGGAACAATTAGCTGATATAAAGAAAACCTTAAAAGGTAAGAAATTAGCCGAAAAGATTCGTGAATTGGGATTAAAATGGATTACCAAAAGTGCAGTTGATTCTGTATTGCACGGATTGGGTGAAAATAACGGATTTCCAAATCTTACTTCACAACAAAAACAAGTCGCTGAAAAGTTGGTATCATTAAAAGATGAAGCCTTGACTCATAAATCATCTGGAATTCAAGGTGTTGCGGAAGGCAAGATTACATTAAGCACCGACCCTAAATGGTATGGTGCTAATGTGGGCGATTATCAAGCAACAGGTCCAGTTGTCAACATACCTGCTACTGAACTTGTAGGATTTGAACCTGATGATAAAATGAATCAACCAAAAAGCAAAGCCAATGTTGAAAAAATATTAGCAGGACTAAAGCGAGGAGACAAACTCCCCCCGTTGCTAGTTCGCAAATATAAAAACGGATATCAGGTATTAGATGGTCATCATAGATTTTGGGCTTATAAATTGTCGGGTGTAAAAAATATTCCATCACAAATAGTTCCAGATTCTGATATAGAAGAAATTAGCAATCAAGGTATATTTGATGAAAATGCTGAAATGGCTCAAAGTGATGTTACTAAATTAATTGATTATAGTGAAAAACTACAATCAATGTTCAGTGTAGATGATAATTTGGAAGATTGGGTTAAGGCTAAATTAAATCATGCATGTGATTATGTAGCTACAGTAAGAGATTACCTTAAGTTTTACAGTGAAGAAAAAGAAAAAGGTACACAAAATATTGAAGAAAAGTGGTCCAATACTTATAAAAAATCTATTAATTGTAGTAATCCTAAAGGTTTTAGTCAAAAAGCACATTGTAGAGCTAGAAAGTTAAGACAAGCTGGTAAACATACAAAAAGTAAGCCTGTCAAAGAATGTTATAAAGAAGCCGTACAAGAACTATTAAAAGAACAAAATAGTAGTATGGCAATGGGTGCGTTAAAACAAATTAATAATGACGCAAAAGAATTACAATCAATGTTACAACCAACTACTCAATTGGAAGATT